>SWCA01001838.1_pt1 | contig 273014 bp, 230 predicted proteins | sample 4692961 | NCBI WGS metagenome assembly SWCA01 (sample SAMN10267275, study PRJNA491770) | bioreactor metagenome | isolation source: DHS bioreactor inoculated with | place: Japan: off Shimokita Peninsula | reverse complement strand
GCAAGTATAACAAAAACCCTGTATCAAATTGGTCATGACGTTATGTTAGTAGACCAAGATGAAGAAGTACTAAATCAATTATCAGATTATGCTACCTATGTACTTCAAGGTAATTCCACCGATGAAAGAACCATAAAGTCAATAGGTGTTAGTAATTTTGATATATGTGTAATAGCAATGGGTTCGGATATACAGTCATCAATGCTAACGGGAATTATGCTAAAGGAATCTGGAGCAAAATATGTTGTCGCTAAGGCACAAAACGAGCTTCAAGCGAAGGTTTTATATAAAATAGGAGTAGATAAAGTGGTATTTCCAGAACGGGAAATGGGAGTTAAAATAGCTCAAAGTTTAGTGTCGACCAATATAGTGGATTATATAGAGCTATCTCCTGATTACAGTATAGTTGAGATTGCTTCCCTCGATGAATGGGTTGGGAAAGACTTAGTGGGATTAAATTTTAGGACAGAATATGCCATTAATGTTATGGCAATCAAAAAGGGTACAGAGATTAATGTTTCTCCTACGGCTGAAACTATCATTGAAAAGAATGATATTTTGATTATTATTGGTCATAATAATGATATTTCCAAGCTAGGTAATAAGGAATAGCTATAATAATATATAAATGGTTATTGAATAAGGAGCAAGCCATGAATGATATAGATAAAAAGAAGATTCTAAGATTAGCCTTATACGCAGGTGAAATTCTTTTGAAAAATGGAGCCGAAACCTATAGGACTGAAGATACGATTGATATTATTTGTAGGGCAAAGGATTTAAATGACGTAAGTTCCTTTGTAACCCCTACAGGTATATTTGTATCTGATAACAGACTAGATGGCCTAAGTTATATTCAAAGGATAAAAAGAAGAGCAATTAATTTAGATAAGATTTCCAAAGTAAATGATCTTGCAAGAAAGTTTGTAAAAGAGGATATGAATATAGATGATGCAATGAAAGAGCTTAAAATCATAGATAAACAACCAAAATATAAAGAACATACAAGGATTCTTTTTGCTGGACTTGCCTCAGGCTTCTTTGCACTATTATTTGGAGCAAAGCTTCATGATTTTTTATTAGCATTTATAATATCTATGATTGCAATAGGGGTTAATGAAAAGATAAATGAACTAAGCAAGAACTCCTTTATAGGAGATGTAATTAGTGGGGCAATAATTTCTTTTTTGGCTCTAGCTTCTAGAAGAATGGGTTTAGGGGATAGTGTCGATATGATAATAGTTGGATCAATTATGCCCCTTGTACCTGGTGTTGCCCTTACCAATGGACTAAGGGACTTTATATCAGGAGACTTAATATCAGGTGTATCTAGAGTTGCAGAGGCAATACTTATTGCCATATCCATTGCGGCAGGTGTAGGTAGTATATTTAAGCTTTGGATATATTTGTTTGGAGGTCTTATATAATGAATTATTATAATCAGTTCATTTTTTCATTTTTTTCTACAGTTGGCTTTTCTGTAATATTCAATGTTCCCAAAAAATCTATTCTATATGCTGGAATAACTGGAGCTCTAGGATGGACTATATATATACATATAGAACATATAACAAGGTCAGCGGTATTCTCCATTCTTATTGGTTCAATGATTGTAGGACTTTTAGGAGAAATATTTGCAAGAATAGATAAAAAACCAGTTACAACCTTTATAATTCCAGGGATAGTACCCCTTGTACCAGGATATTCAATGTATTTAGCAATGATAAACTTAATTAATCAAAACTTTTTAGAAGCTGTTAAGGCCGGTACAGAGGCTGTATTTATAGGTGGAGCAATTTCTGCAGGCATCATAATAATTGCATCCATAGCAAGAATATTAAAAAGTAATAAAAGAAAAAAGCATAAAGGCTAAGAAAAGCGCGATTATATTTACAGGAAAACAATAGTAGATATTTTACGGGCTTTTTTTGATAGTACATTAAGAAATTATTCTTTTCCTTGTATTTTTGACATATTAATATCAAACCTCTATTTTATTGACAAAACTAGATAAAGGTATTTAGGTTTGATTATTTAATTAATTAATATAAGAGAATACTAAGGAGGAAGATAAAAATGGAAGCATGCTTTATTGAAAAAGAACAATTATTTGACCGTAATGAACAACTGTGTAAATATGAAATAAGTAATGGTCGAGTAAATTATAAGTATGAGGATAGAGTCATTGTAAGAGAATTAAACCCCAAAACGGGTAATGGGTACATTTGCGGTAAATTTTTAGAGGACAATGAGTATGAAATGAACTCAAGGGGATGGATAAATATTAAATCTCTTGAAAAGAAAGAGCTTAGAGACCTATTAGAAGAAGCAATGATATCTTTTTTGGTTTATCTTTAGTATAAATATTTCTTTTATTTCTAGATATCTCTGAGTCCCCTGTTCAAATCAAAGTGACAATATATTAACGAGGTCGGTTTTTTTGTGTTATGATTAAATATATAATGATTCTATGATTGAGAATTTTAGAAGAGATATATATTTTCAAAGGGGGATAATGAAATGAATGAGTTGTTTTTAGAAAAAGAAATGGAGACTATTATTAGTGATGTATATGAAATGGATAAGAAGCCATTAAAAGCGTATCTATTGATGCTAGGCAGACCAAAAACCGTAAAAGATTTTTTAGAACTTTTTAAAAAAGCTTTGGATGAAGGAACCTCACAGCAGACAATATGTTTTAAAATAATTGAAAAGGTTAGATCAGAGGATTTCTTTCCATTTCTTATGGGTGCAGTAAAGGATACTAGTAATCATATTCAAGCACAAACTGCTTTTAAATCCACAGTAATGATACCAGATGATGTTGAGATGGTAAAGAGCTATATACCAGTCATTCTAAAAGTCATGGAAAGAAATATTGAAACAGAAGTAATTTACCATGGAGTATGCCTCATTTATAGAATAATAACTAAATTTCCCGAATTAGAGGAAGATATAAATAAACAGTGTATAGTATTAAGCTATGATGAAATGAACAAAATAATGAAAAAGTTTGATATCTTAGATAAATGGCAAACAGAAGGACATAGAGGAAAATCTAAACCAGGTTTTCTAGATAAACAGGAACCTTTTATGGATTTTGCCCTTAAGTTCATCAAGTTCCAGTAAACACGGCGTGACAAGGGGACGTTTCAATTGACACACTGAGAAATAAGTGATAAGTTATAAAAGGGCCAAGGTGTTATAATGATAGGATAATAGCTTATTACATAATATTAACGGAAGAGATTTAGGTATTATATTTATAAATATTAATGAAATTATTATTAGTATATTGATGGATTATATGGAGAAAATACTTATCAAAATAAGCAGGCTTAAATTGATGCGATATGTAGATGGAGAGGGACAAAGCTCCATGACAATCGAAACGTCCCTGTGACACGCACCTATGACAGGGATCATATAAAATTATTAAAGGAGAGATTATGTGCATAAAAGTACTATTAAAAACATGGTAGGAAAAACCCCCTTAGTTAGAGCAAAAAATTTAGAAGAGTATTTAGGGATATCAAAAATCTATTTAAAACTAGAAGGAAATAATCCATCGGGACATAGACTAGATAGACTAGCTTATTTATTAATTAAGGATGCTATTTCAATAAATAAAAGAACAATATGCATAGGTACCTATGACTCAATGTGTAGATCCTTGGCATTATTATCTCAATATTATGATGTTAACTGCGTTTTTGTTTTTCCAACTAATATAGCATTAGATAATAATGTATATGATAAGGAAAATATTCAAGTAATTGAACATGGCACCTCTAGAACAGACTGCATAAAACATAGTAAAGAATTATGTAAAAAAAATGATTGGTATAATGCTAATTTAGGGGTAGAGAATAATATACTTAATATGACAGCATTATCATACATAGCTGAAGAATTACATAGACAAACCAAAGATGAAATAAATACAGTGTTTTCTCTCATGAGTTATGGCTTTACTGTATCAGGACTGGATTTAGGTTTTAGAAAGCTATGGATTAATGATGAAATAGAAAGACTTCCAAAGTTATATAACTGTACTATTGATAAAGGTAACATAATTTATGAATCCCATAAGAAAAATAGTGATAAAATCATACCATTGCCCGATGAGAAAATTGAGGTTACAAAATATAATAAGCATCTATTGAACTTTAACAGTTCAAGTGCTATAGCCCAAGATGCTTTGCAATCTATCTATGATGTTAACGGTGAAATTACAGAAATAAGTGAAGAGGAATTAATAAAATATACTAATCAATTTAAGGAAATTGAAAATATTAACTTTAGTATAGAAAATGGATATCCAATAGCAGGATTTATGAAAGAGGCTAGTGAAGAAAGCCTATCAAATGGAACCCATATAATATTATTAAATGATGGCCAGATAGATTTAAATGTAAGAAAGGTTGAAAAAGAGGAGTTAACTATTTCTACAGATGAATTAGTTAGTCTTATAAGTCATTGGCTCATGGAATATACTGATCCAGACTACGAGATTCGAGATGCATTGAGATCAGCCTTTGATAAGGGTTTTGTTTTAATGGCCCATTATAACAATGAGTTAGCTGGAATAGCAATAGTAGTACATACCAGCTTTGAAGACTTTATTCCAACCTATCACCTTGGATATATTGCAACAAAAAGAACAATCAAGGGTAGGGGAATTGCTACACAATTACTCAATAAAGCAATAGAAGAATCAAATGGAAATATATCGCTGCATGTTGAAAAAGACAACGATAGGGCTATTAAGCTTTACGAAAAGATGGGCTTTGAAAAATCCTATTTTAGAATGATTCACAAGTCAAGAAATCACATATAAGGCCTGTCTAAAAACAGGGAACAAAGGATAGTACTTAATATAAAGGGTGCTATCTTTTACTTTTAAAATGATAGTAATGCTTGAAATCACAAAAGAGTTAATTATACTTTGTTATGTCGAAATACTGCGCATTAAACAAAATTGTGTCGAACTAAAAGTAGTGGTATAATAAACGTAACGAATGCACAGGATATGACAATTCTAAAGTCAAAAGCATAAAGAGATTGTAGAAATATCGATATATGCTACAAATGATAACGATTTCACTGATAAAATAATGGAAATGAATCAGTATTTAGATAAATTGCTTGTGCTATATGTAGAAGTGCGGGGAGGGGAAAGGATGAATGATAACATTGATTACAAACTTGAATTTAGCCAATTGATTGAGATGATTCCAAGTGCCCTTTATGTAATAAAAGATTCAAAAATTATAGATTGTAATGAAAGTGCTCTGAGAATATTTGGATATGATGATAAGGATGAGATTATCGGATTACAACCCTATGTGCTTTCACCTGAAAGACAGAAGGACGGAAGTTTATCTGTGGCCAAGGGACAAGAGATTATAGATAATATAGTTAATACAAAAAAAGATAAGATGTTTAAATGGATACATAAAAGAAAAAATGGGGAACTATTCTTAGCAGATATTAAAATATTTAATAAAAATAATATTCTCTATGCTATCGTGATAGATATAGATGAAAAGGACCAATTAAAAAGAGATTTAAATGAAAAAGACTATATTTACAATATGTTGTTTGAAAACCATAATAGCATGATGCTGATAATAGAGCCAACCACTGGAAATATAGTAGAGGCTAATCAAACAGCAATTGATTATTATGGATATACAAACGACGAGCTATTATCTATGAGAATACAAGACATAAATATCCTTAATGAAGAACAAGTAAAGAAAGAGATGAAACGTGCTCAGTCAGAAAGAAGAAGCTATTTCCAGTTCGTTCATCGCCTAGCTAATGATGAAAAAAGAGAAGTAGAAGTCCATAGCTTCCCTATAAAAACAAAGAAAGGAAAACTGCTTTTTTCAATTATTTACGATATTTCTGATAAATTAAAACAAAAATTGATGTTCGATACACTATTCTTTGACTCACCCTATGGAGTAGCTATTTTAGATAAAGATCAGAAAGTAGTTAATATAAATAAAAATTTTACCAACTTATTTCAATTTGAACTGGAAGAAATACAGAATAAACCTCTTTGTAAATTAGTTTTATCCAGTGACAATAAAAGTCAGATAGATAATAATGTACAATTAATCTATAAAGGGGAAGTAATTAGGCAAGAAGGTGTAAGAAAGAGAAAAGATGGTAAGTTAATCGAAGTAGAAATAATCTGCTATCCTGTTATAAATCATCAAGAACTAATTGGAGCATGCCTAATATATATTGATATCTCGGATAGAAAAGCCTATGAAAGACAACTATTACTATTTAAGAAAATACTAGAAAACAATTCTGAAGGGGTAGTAATTACTGATACTAAAGGACATATTGAGTGGGTAAATAATGCCTTTAGCCAAATAACTGGCTATTCATCAGAAGAAGTATTAGATAAAAACATTAGCATATTAGACTCTGGTATCCATAATGGAGCTTTCTATAGAGAAATGCGGAACCAGCTAATATCTAAAGGTGAATGGACGGGAGAAATATGGAATAGAAATAAAACAGGTGATATCTATCCCGAATGGTTGACAATCAGGAGTATTAAAACAGACTCTAAAAATACAAATCACTATGTAAGTATTTTTAAGGATATTTCAGAGAAAAAGAAAATTGATAGGCGAATGAATTACTTGCAACAAAGAGATTCTTTAACAGGACTATATAATCGAAATTATTTCATAGAAATGATCGATACCCTTATTGACAATTACCATGGGAGAAAAGATGAATTTTCAATACTAGTTATAAATATAGAAGGTTTTAAAGAAATCAATAATTCTCTTGGTCATATCATAGGGGATAAGATATTGATTGAATTATCTAAAAAACTATTACTATTAATGAACGATGATTACATATTGGCAAGATTTAGTGGAGATGAGTTTGCAATACTTTGTAAGCCCATTACTAAGGAAGATGCAAGATTCTTTGCAAAGGTTTTACTAAAGTATATAAATGAGCCCTTGGAGATTGACAACACAATACTTCATTTGACTGCTAATATTGGAATAAGTAGATTCCCCTATAATGGAATAGATGCGGAGAATCTAATTAGATATGCAGATATTGCAATGTATAAAGCAAAGGGAAAGGTAGAAGACAAAATATGCTTTTATTCTAAAGAAATGTCTAAGGAGAGTGAAGACAAATTTTTAGTAGCTAACCATCTAGCTAGAGCGGTTTCCAATAGGGAGCTATCTATTTATTATCAACCAATAGTCGATATAAATAATCAGCAAAAGATTGTGGGATTAGAGGCATTATTAAGATGGAAAAATCCTATTCTAGGTATGGTTTCTCCAGGTAAGTTTATACCTATAGCCGAAAAAACTGGACATATCCTCGCCATAGGAGAATGGGCTTTGAATGAAGTATGTAAACAAATTAATACATGGCAGAAGTTAGGTCATTCAGTGATACCTGTAGCAGTAAATATTTCAGTGAAACAATTGGAGCAAGCTGAATTAGCAAAAATAGTTATAGCAATAATGGAAAGAAATAATATTGATTCAAAATACATTGAATTGGAGATAACTGAAAGCGTATCTTCGGGAGATATAATTACAATTGTTAGAAATCTTAAGGAATTGAAGAATTTTGGAATTAAAATATCCATGGATGATTTTGGGACTGGATTTTCATCCCTTGGACAGTTAGATCTTTTTGAACTAGATAAGCTTAAGATAGATAAAATTTTCATAGATGATTTAGTAAATGCTTCAAAAAGACAAAATTTAGTTAAGCTAATTATTACAATGGCTAGAAGTCTAAATTTAAAAGTAGTGGCTGAGGGAATTGAGACAAAGGAGCAATTACATTGCTTAAAGGAAATGGGTTGTCAGTTGGGACAAGGTTACTATTTTAGCAAACCTTTACCAGCTGAAAAAATTGAAGCTGTATTGTATTCTACAAATAGAGCTATGTAAAAACATTAAAACTAATTGCAGATTAATGCAATAACCTTAGGGCACATTCATGTGCCTTACTTTTTTAGTTAAAAAACTTTTAATAGTGCCTAGTGTTGTGTTATCACAATAATTATAGATGGACATACTGTTGACATAAATTAACAATAATACTACAATTAAAGATATATAGTCCCTTACCAAAGCATAATTAATAATTCTAAATAAAGTACAATATATCCAAGTTTTAAATATGTACTTAAATAATTATAAAGAAAGGATGGTTAATATGAAGGAAATAGTTATTGCAAGTGCTGTAAGAACAGCCATAGGTTCCTTTGGGGGATCACTTAAGGATGTATCGGCAGTGGATTTAGGAGCGACGGTTATCAAGGAAGCATTAAGTAAGGCAGGAATAGCATCAGATATGGTAGATGAGGTTGTATTAGGAAATGTACTACAGGCTGGCCTTGGACAAAATCCAGCAAGACAGGCTGCTATGAAGGCAGGACTACCTGTAGAAGTTCCAGCAATGACAATAAATAAGGTTTGCGGTTCAGGACTTAGAGCAGTTTCATTGGCTTGTCAAATGATAATAGCTGGAGATGTAGATGTGGTAGTAGCCGGTGGAATGGAGAGTATGTCTAGATCACCATATCTTTTAAATAAAGCCAGATGGGGACAGAGAATGGGTGATGGAAAGTTAATAGACTCCATGGTACATGATGGTCTTTGGGATATATTTAATGACTATCATATGGGAATTACTGCTGAAAATATAGCTGAAAAATGGGGATTGACAAGGGAGATGCAGGATGAGGTAGCACTTCAGTCTCAATTAAAGGCAGAAAAGGCTATTAAAGAAGGTAAATTCAAAGATGAAATAGTTCCAGTAACTATCCCTCAAAGAAAGGGAGACCCTATAGTATTTGATACCGATGAGTATCCAAGACTAGGAGCTACCCAAGAGAGGTTTGCAAAGTTAAGACCAGCATTTAAAAAGGATGGAACGGTAACAGCTGGTAATGCTTCAGGTATAAATGATGGTGCTGCTGCCTTAGTTATCATGAGTGGTGAAAGGGCTAAGGAATTAGGTGTAAAACCATTGGCCAAAATTGTATCCTATGGTTCCAAGGGATTAGATCCAGCTATTATGGGATATGGACCTTTCCATGCTGTTAAGAAGGCATTAGCAAAGGTTGATATAGAGATTGAAGATATAGATCTAATAGAGGCAAATGAAGCCTTTGCAGCCCAGGCATTAGCTGTAGCTAGAGACTTAAAATTTGATATGGATAAAGTAAATGTAAATGGTGGAGCCATTGCCTTGGGTCATCCAATAGGAGCTTCAGGAGCAAGAATTTTAGTAACCCTCCTCCATGAAATGCAAAAAAGAGATGTCAAAACAGGACTTGCAACATTATGTATTGGCGGAGGAATGGGGACTGCTGTTGTGGTTGAAAAATACTAAAAGATAACCTTAGATATAATAAATGCTATGTAATCAATTGTGAATTACATAGCATTTTTTTTATTTTAAATTACAAAAGCAATGATTTGATATAGATATTCAAGCAGATTAAAGATTAATTACGGACATAATTAAAGACAATATACAGTCAATAAGTATAGATGGTACAATATTAAAAATTAAGATTTAATTATTCTTTGGAGGTAACGATATGTACCCATTAAATGATATAAAAGTCTTAGATTTAAGCAGAGTATTAGCTGGACCATATTGTACCATGCTATTAGCCGACTTAGGTGCAGAGGTAATTAAAGTTGAAAGGCCTATAACGGGAGATGACTCAAGAAGTTTTAGTCCCTTTATTGGTGAAGAAAGTATTTATTTTCTAAGCTTGAACAGAGGCAAAAAGAGCATAGTATTGGATTTGAAAAATGAAAAGGATAAGGATATATTATGGTCACTAATTAAAGAAGTAGATATAATTGTGGAGAACTTCAGGCCAGGTACTATGGAAAAGTTAGGATTAGGATATGAAGAAATAAGCAAACATAATTCAAGCATAATCTATGCTGCAATTTCAGGATTTGGTCACACAGGACCCTATAGTAAAAGGCCAGCATATGACATGATTGTTCAGGCTATGGGTGGAATTATGAGTATAACAGGAGAGGAAAATGGTAATTTAGTCAGAGTAGGAAGCTCCATAGGAGACATTACTGCTGCCCTTTTTGCAACTATAGGTATACTATCTGCCCTTAATCATAGAAATAATACGGGAGAAGGGCAAAAAGTTGATATATCAATGCTAGATTCCCAGGTTGCAATATTAGAAAATGCAATAGCTAGATATGAAGTTACAAAAACAGCACCTAAACCCCTAGGAACAAAACATCCATCAATTGCTCCCTTTCAAGCATTTCCAACAAAGGATGGATCTATCATTATTGCAGCAGGAAATGATTCAATATGGGCTAGACTATGTAAAGCCTTAAAAATAGAAGAACATACAGAAGATAGTAGGTTTAAGACAAACAAAAGTCGCTTAGAAAATATTAATGAATTAGAAAAGATTATAAGTACAGCTACTTTAAATAAAAATAGTGAAGACTTAATAAATATTTTAATAGATGCGAATGTTCCAGTAGGACCAATAAATACAATAGATAAAGTAATTAATGACCCTCAGATATTATATAGAAATATGATAATAGAGCATGAACATAAGGCAATAGGGAAATTAAGGCTAGCAGGAAATCCTATCAAATTATCAAAATGTTCCTATGAAACAAATATTAATGTCCAGGCACCATTTTTAGGAGAACATACTGAAACAATAATCAAAGAACTAGTAAAATAAAAGATATAAATTGATAAAGTTAAGTTGATCAAAGGGGGATATTAAATTGATAAAAGAAGATATTATAAATGATTTTATAGAACTAATTAAAATAAATAGTCAATCTAAGAATGAGAGAAAAATTGCTGATTCTATAAAGAAGAAATTATTAGAAATCGGTTGTGAAGTGTTTGAAGATAATACCGGTGATGTTATTGGTGGAAATACTGGGAATATTATTGCAAAGCTTCAAGGGGATTTAGATATTTCTCCTATACTATTTTCAGCCCATATGGATAGAGTTAAAAAAGGAGATAATATTAACCCTACAGTTGACGGAGAAACTATAAAAAGTGATGGCAGTACTATCTTAGCGGCTGACGATGTGGCTGGTATAGTGAGTATATTAGATGGGATTAAGCAAATAAAAGCTGAGGGAATCAAGCATGGTGATATAGAAATAATATTTTCTGTTTGTGAGGAGCAGGGGATAATGGGGTCTAAATATTTAGACTATGGAAAAATAAAATCTAAGATGGCCTATGTATTGGATTCTCCTGGTAGAATAGGTAGAATAGTTAATCAAGCCCCTGCCAAGAAAAAAATCACAGTTAAAATATATGGTAAACCAGCCCATGCAGGTAATGAGCCTGAAAAAGGTATCAATGCCATAAAGGTAGCTGGCACAGCATTGGCAGAATTAGATGAAGGGCGGATAAATAAACATACAACATCAAATTTTGGAATAATAAAGGGTGGAAGTGCCACAAATGTAGTATGTGACTATGTAGAAATTGTTGGGGAAGCCAGGAGTACCAATCGTGATGATCTTAAAAATTATGTAGAATACTTAAAAACCACTTTCGAAGATGTATGTGACAGATATAAAACATATTTGGAAATAGAGATTGAGGACAATTATGATACATTTCATGTAAAAGAAGATGAATTAGTTTGCAAAATTATAACCTATGCTATGTCAGCTCTTGGAATAGATTGTTACTTTTCTTATGGAGGAGGAGGGATGGATGCAAATAGATTTAATCAAGCTGGCATAAGTAGTATTGGAATTGCAACTGGATACAGCAAGAATCACACATTAGATGAAGAGATTTATATTGAGGACCTGATTAAATCTGGGGACCTAGTAAAACAAATTATTATTGAAGCTTCAAAACTTAAAAGGGGGAGTTTGTAAAATGAATTCAAAAACAAATATTCGAAAGGAAGGCAAGGTACAAAGGTTTATCAACTTTGTAGAAAAAGCTGGAAACAAGCTGCCACATCCATTTATGCTTTTTGTATCTCTAGGCATAATAGTACTACTAATATCATTTATTTCTAGTAAATTAGGTGTATCAGTAACTTACATGTCAGCATCTAAAAATGCAAGTGAGGCTACTAAAGAAGTTACTGTAACTGTAAGAAATTTACTTGAAGCAGGTTATATTAGAGAGTTTCTTGTAAATTTTGTTAGTACATATGTTAATTTTCCACCATTAGGACTTATTATGATAATGATGCTAGGAATAGGTTATGTGCAAGATACAGGATTTTTCAATGCATTGATGAGAAAAACCCTATTGGGAGCACCAGCTTTTACAGTTACTTTCATATTAGCTTTAGTAGGTGTATGTGCCAACATAGCTTCCAATGCTGGTATAGTATTTGCCGCTTCCATAGGAGCTGCATTATTTGCGGCATTAGGTAGAAACCCCATATTGGGAGCAGTTGCAGGATATGCAGCAGGCCATGGAGGATTTACAGCCAATCTTATGATAGCAGGTACAGATGGTTTATTAGCAGGTATAACAGAATCAGCTGCCAAGAGCATAGGAATTACCGCTCCAACCCATCCATTAATAAACTGGTACTTTATGATTGCAGCTACATTTATAATAGCTATTTGTGTAACCTTTGTTACAGAAAAAATTATGCCTAAATTTGTGGATGCTAAGTGGGAAAAAAGTGATGACGAATTAAATAAGCAAGAGCTTACAGTATCGGAAAATAAAGGACTTAAATATTCACTAGTAACATTTATAGTATTCTTTATAATTATGCTTATTACAATGGTGCCTCAAGATGGACTATTAAGAAATGAAGCAGGACAATTACTACCAAAATCTCCATTTACAAATGGTATTGTTGGAATATTGTTCTTCTTATTTATATCAATAGGAACATCCTATGGTATTGGATCAGGAGTTATAAAAACTCATAGAAGTATACCAAAGTTCATGGCAAATGGACTAAGGGGATCACTATCCTTCTTTGTAGTTGCCCTACCAGCAGCATATTTTATAGCTTTCTTTAAAGCAAGTAACTTAGCAACAATAATAGCAGTAAAGGGAGCTGAAGGACTTAAGAGTTTGAATTTCAGTGGAATACCTTTAGCGATTGCCTTCATAATATTAACAGGATTTTTAAATTTATTTCTTACAAGTGGGTCTTCAAAGTGGCTAATATTAGCACCTATCTTTGTACCCATGTTTTCAATAATGAATTTTTCACCAGCATTAACCCAGTTAGCCTATAGGATAGGAGATTCCGTTACAAATCCCATATCTCCAATAAACTATTTTATACCTATGTTAATTGCTATACTTCAGCAATATAAGGGAGATGATGAAGACATTGGTATAGGTACCGTAATCTCAATGACCTTACCCTATAGTATAGCCTTCTTCATTGGATTAACCCTATTACTCATAATTTGGATGATAGTGGGATTACCATTAGGACCTGGAACTTCATCTCTACTATAAAACTAAGAAAACTAAGAATCCTGCTAGAGCTAGCAGGATTCTTAGTTTTTATATAGAAAGACTATATAGGGAAATGAGTTGAAGGGTAGTTTAATACTCCACCAAAGAGGGGTTGATTTTTATGCGATTAGGAATAATAGGACCCATTAGAAGTATAAAGAGAATAAATAGTATAATAGATGAAAATTTTGAATATATAGATGTGGTCCAACTAAACTATAATGTATATAATGAAGCCCCAAAGCTAGCAGAAAAGAACCAAAAATTTTTAGATGGTTTGCTTTTTACAGGAACTACACCCTTCATTCTTGCCAGCAAGCTTGTGGATCCAAATATACCATGGGAATACATACCAAGACATGGAACTTCTTTACTCAGTGTCTTGTTAGAGGCATCGGTGATATACAAATATGATATATCAAAAATAAGCTTTGATTGCTATGATTCACCAAGACTATTTGAAGCCTATGAAGAAATAGGTTTTTCGGAGGATAAATTAAATATTTTTATAGCAGAAGAAAAAATTTGTGAAGAAGGATATTTAGATTACTTATATTCTTTTCATAGACAAAACTATATTGATGGAAAAGTGACCTGTTGTATTACTGGGTTAGTTAATGTGTATAAAAGACTTAGAGATGAAGAAATACCATGCTTCAAAATTAAACATACTGCTAACATAATTAGAGAAATAGTTACTAAACTAAAGCTTAAACATTTAGCTAATATAAATAGAAGTAACCAAATTGTTGTGATTTCAGTTGAAATAGATAATCCAGATGAACAATCCATAATAAATAAAAATGAATACCAAATGGCCTTAAAGAAAATGAAGGTTACTGAGCAAATATATTTATTTGCTCAAAGAATACAGGCAGCAGTAGTCGAGCTTGAATTTGGAAGTTACTTATTATTTACAACCAAAAGCATCCTTGAAAGTGAGACAGATAATCTCAACCATTTAGATTTGATAGATATGATAAATAAGAACACTAAAAGCACAGTTAGTACTGGTATAGGCTATGGTAGAACTGCCCGTGAAGCAAAATATGGTGCAAATCTTGGTAAAGAAAGAGCTAAAAAAAGTGGGGGGAATAAAGTATTTGCAGTTTATGAGGGAATGAAGATTGTTGGACCCATAAATAATATTAATCCTAGAGACACAGAAAAAGAAAAGATAGACAATCATCTCTTTGAAATATCGAAGAAGTCTGGTTTGGGTATAAATACGATATTTAAACTCAATAGTCTCATAAGGCAGTACAGATTAGATACTGTTACCCCTAAAGAACTGGCAAGATTATATGGTATTACACCAAGGAGCATGAATAGAATATTGAACAAGCTAGAAGAAAATGGTTATATTAAAACCGTAGGTAACCAGATTATAGGGGATGCGGGAAGACCCAGTAGGCTAATAAAACTTTTGTTAAGTTAACTATGACTCCACATTAGGAGATTGTCACGAACCTTTGTCTCCGGCTTCAACTAAGAAAGTACCAACAATAGAAATACATTGACTCCGAGCTAGTAGATTATTACGTTCTCCTTACTCCGCCAACCACAACATTTTCACCAACAAAAGCATATTGACTCCACACTAGGAGATTAAAATGTCATTCATGAAGGATGACATTTTTCTTTTCTATACTAATAAAAAAACAGCAGGAAATAACCGAAAAATGTCGAAATTTCTACAGAAGAAATATAACTAATCCATATTAAAGGGGCAAATTGTAATGTACAATTCACAGTGGATAGAAAAGTATGAAAAAGCTTTAGAAAGAAAAAAAGTAATTATATTGTATGGGAATATTTATGATTACTATTACTACGATAACCAACTCATTTCATTAGATAAATTGATTTATCAAAATAGAATTAAAAGGACATTTTTCACAGTATCTGATTTGCCAGATGACGATGGCAATAGAGAATATAGTGCAATCAATACTATTAAAGATTTACAAAACCTTGAAGATAATCACTTTGGAATAATATATATTAAAAACATTAATTTGCTTTTTGGAGATGACAAAGATAAACCAATACATTACTTTAATGAATGGATAAGAAGTAATGAAGCTGATAGAAATACAAAATTGATCATAGTATGTAAGACCTTAAGTGAAGATGAAATTCCGAGGGGTATATATTGTGAAAATGAAAATGTAGAGATAATACATATCAATTATCCAGAGCAAGAAATTAGAGAGGAATATATAAAAAGTATTATATTAGAAGAAGTTGAAAATGACTTTGATAGAATAAGGGCCTATACTAAGCTAACGGATAAAAGAACATTAAAAGAAATAAAATCAATATTTGAAAAGGCAGCCAGTGATAATAAGTCCTTAACTAAATATGAGCCAAATGCCATAATAAATTATTATGATTTTGGAGAAGAAAGGTCCATGTGGTCCCAACTATCCGATGAGGAAGTTTTAACCATAGGAGCAAAGCTAAAGGAAAGAGTTATAGGACAGGACCATGCAGTAGGTTTTGTCAGTAAAATTTTAGTCCGTGCAAAGCTAGGGCTTAATTCTGTTCACCAAACAGGAGTTTCCAATAGACCTACGGGCATTTTCTTCTTTGTGGGTCCATCGGGAGTTGGAAAAACTGAATTGGCAAAGGCTATAACTCAAAGAGTTTTTGGTACAGAGGATGCCTTTAAACGTTTTGATATGAGTGAATACAAGGAAGAGACATCGATTAATAAACTAATAGGTTCAGCACCGGGTTATATTGGATATGAACACGGGGGACAACTGGTAAACTGGGTTAGGGAAAACCCCTTCACCTTAATTTTATTCGATGAGGTTGAAAAGGCTCATAGAAGCATATGGGATATCTTTCTCCAAATTCTAGAGGATGGAAGACTAACTGACAATAGGGGACAAACAGCCTATTTTAAAGAAAGCATCCTTGTATTTACTTCGAATATAGGAAATAAAGAAGTCCTTAGAAATAAAAATCTAAATACTAATGAGGATTTGCATAATGTCTATTATAATGCTGTTCGAAATTATTTTATAAATGATTTAGAAAGGGTGGAAATACTTAACCGTATCGGCGATAACATTATACCCTTCAATAGAATAGATGATGAAAATATTTATGCTCAAATTATCGAATCTAAACTTGATATAGTTACAAAAAATATTTTAAAGCAATTGGATTGCAAAGTATCCTTTGACAGAAAGGCAGTGGATTGGTTTGTAAAGGAAATTAAAAAAACTAGTAAAGAATTCGGTGCAAGAAGTGTCCTACATATAATAGAAACCAATTTCACCAATGATTTTGCCCTAAAATATATGAAGCATAGAAAGGCAAGATATACAGTTACAGCATCGGAGAAAGGACTTATTATAGAATAGAGGTATTTAGTGTGAAGGAAAAGGATAACATGCTTCTAAATGTAGCTAAAATTGAAAAGAATTGTAACGTGCTAGGGCCAGGTCAAAGATATGTTATATGGCTCCAAGGATGTATATTGGACTGTACAGGTTGCATAAATCTTAATTTCCAATCGCTCGAGGTTAATCAACTAGTTAATGTTAACTGGATTATAGATGACATACTATCCCATAAAAATGAAATTGAAGGAGTTACCTTCACTGGAGGAGAACCTTTTCTTCAGCCAGATAAACTAACTACCATTGCTAAAAATATTAAAGAAGAAGGTTTAAATGTCCTCTGTTATACAGGCTTTACCCTTACAAGACTTATCGATTCATATAATGAAGATGTCTACAATCTATTAGATAGTATTGATGTATTAATTGATGGACCCTATCAAAAGGAAAATAGAGTAAATGTAGGCTATAGGGGCTCATCAAACCAAAAAGTACATTTTTTTACTGATATATATGGAGAAAAGGACTTTATAACTAATAATTCCTTTGAAGTAAATTGTAGTGAAAAAGAAATGAGAATAGTGGGGTTTTTTGATGGAAAGACAAAAGATGTATCAAAACAACTTTTTAAGCTCTGAAAAAAAGGATATCGTTTTTACACCCCTTGGAGGAGTATCCGAGGTAGGGGCTACATCCTATCTAATTCATTGGTATGGTAAAAGGATAATAATTGATGCAGGAAAAAGAAAGTCGGGCAAATTACTATTTCCAGAATATCAAGAACTAGATAGGGAGATAGATATTTTATTTATTACCCATATCCATGGTGATCACATTGGTTCCCTCATGGAATACTATGACTTTTTTAATATAAAGAAAATTATTTCAACCCAGGAAACAAAGGATTGTCTAAGATATATACTCTTGGATGCTAAAAAAATTATGAGCTATGATAAAAGACAAAAAGATAATCTAGAGTATTATGATGAAGAGAAAATAGACAGCTTCATCTCAAAACTTGAAGTACATAAATATTATAAAAGCATCAAATTTACAGAGGAGTTATTGTTTACATTAATTCCCACATCCCATTTAATAGGATCCTGTGGAGTCTTGCTTCAGTCAAAGAACTATAAATTATTTATAACAAGTGACTATACAGAATCAAAAAAATTCTTTCATCCTGATACTAATTTTTATCCCTTAATTAATAAAAATATTGATACCATCATTACAGAAACTACCTATGGAAGCAATGAAGACAGCACTAGTGTCAGTAAAGAACAGACCCTCTCACAACTTGAGCATTACATAAACAAAATATTTAACTCCACTGAGCAGGGAGGAAATATATTAATACCTGCCTTTGCCATTGGTAGAACCCAAGAAGTAATATTAGCCCTTTTAAAGCTTAAGATGGAAAATAGAATAACAAATAACACAAAGATAAGGGTACCATTTAAACTTTATAAGGCACGCAGAAAATCATTAGCCCAAGTAATAACTGAAAAATACTATGAAAAGTATAAACATTTTATTGAAAGCGAATTGGGTATTAATTTACAACAGGACTTTTATAAATTTGCAAATATGTACCTTGAGCCCATTGACTTAGTAAAGGAATACAAGGACTTTATAGAAGGCAAAGATCAGATTCTAATAACTACTCCCGGCATGCTTGGAGGGCATATAAAGGAACATACTGAAGGCAGGATTCTAGCTCCAGCAAAATTGGCACTAGATATATTAGAATCGAAAAGACATGGAATAATCTTTGTAGGGTATCAAGCACCAGGAACCTTGGGTGGAGAGACATCAAGCTGCTCCTATAGGGATAGCATAAAATATACAGGCAAGACATATACAAGAAATACCCCTCATATATATAAGGTTACCTTCCCAGGCCATGTCAGTACTACAGGTATATTAGAGCTTATAGACAATATGAATCCTAAGAACGTTATACTAACCCATGGAGATATAAAATCTAGCACAAAGATTGCAAAGGCCATTAGAAGTAAAAGTATAAATGTTTTAGTACCAGAAATAGAAGAAAAAATCTATCTTATAGATAATAATAAAAAAGTCTTCTTCAGTACCCATCATAAGCATGCAAATATAATCGTAGATTATTCAGAATCCTTCGATGAAGCCAATGCAGACGAACCAATAATGAAACTACTGAGAGATAAAATTCTGCAAAAAGACCCAGATGTGAATCATATATATTTCTTTATAAAGAGCAATGATGAAATACTAAAGAAATATACAATCATTAAAGAACAGCTAAGATCAAGGAATTACACATCAGATATAATTGAGATATATGACCATGATGACATTAATGGTATCATAAAAAACCTTAATGAAATTATTAGTGAGATAGCACTTCAATTCAAGGAGAAATTCACTGTATATATTCATAAAACTGATTTCTATACAACTTTGCCCATTAGCATCATATCACAGTTACTTAATGAAGAAATATATGTATTAGATGATAATGGAGATACCATCAAACTCCCAAAACTGCCAATAGATATAGATACTCTTCGATATAAGAGGATGAACACCAAGGAAAACTATCTATTCTCTGAAAGGGGACATGGAGCCTTTATTTCTACTGAATATGATGAATTACTTGATAGAATAATGTACTATAAAAAGAGAAATAAGCCTTGGAATAAAGGGAGAACAATGGCTGAAATGATTCCAAATCAATTACCCATGTTCAAAAAAGAAAGCCTCTTCTTCAAAAAAGATGTTTTTGCATCGAATAATAAAACCCTATGGGGAGATATCGAAACAATCTATGACATAAAAAATGATACTGCTGTTAGGGCCTTGACTGATATAATCAATATTTTAAACCAAAAAATAAAGCTTATAAAATTCACAAACTATATACACACCTATAAATATCACAGACCCTATAGAGAAATTATTGGTTATGACCATAATAGAATATTTTTTAAATTAGTACTGGAAAATGGAGTGCAATTTTTTTATGTAGACCTCTCCTTTGGAGTTAATATAAAGGAAGAGTTAAAAAGAATCAAAGTTAAAAAAATATATTAAAGGTGATTAGATGGATAAAAGGATGTACGTTTTAAAGGACAAAAGTATGAAAGAAAGAATTAATCCCAAAGAAGATGACATTGTACTATATACTAAGAATTTAGAACTAACAAGCAAAGGATTTAACAATGAATTATTGAGTGTAGCAGATGACATTGTAGGCAGATTAGAATTAGACCCCTGTGATATATGGATTATTGGAGATAACCCATTGGTAGATATATATATCTATGCCTTAGCTGAGATATATGAAGTAAATGTATATCATAGAGATAAAAAACTACCATCATTTTTTATAGATGTGGATTTTGAGGATTATGTAATTTGGGAAGAAAAGTTACGAGACGAAATCCAGATAAATGAATACAAGCACCTGCCAGATCAGTGGAGATCAGTATATTATACCGATGATTATAAAGCTAGATTATCAGATGTTGGGAGGGTCTTTATTGAACGTTGTAAAGCTAGAGCACAATCAGTACGATAACATATACGTTACAAGTGATATCCATGGGCAATTCGAACATTTTAATAAACTTATAAACAAAGTAAAGCTTACTAAAAATGACTTGCTTATTATAGCTGGAGATTCCTGTGATAGGGGCAAGCATAGCTGTCAGATATATGAAAAAATATTATATCTCATAGATGAAGGATTTCACATAATACATTTAATGGGAAATCATGAATTAATGTTTATTGACGCTATGAATAATTCCATGGAAAAAAGCTTATGGTATCGTAACGGCGGAAAAAATACGGAGTTATTTTATAAAGGAAAAGAAGATCTTCTTAAAAAGCATATTAAATGGATTGAAAATATGCCTGTAGTAGTTGAAATAGGAGATTTCATAATAGTTCATGCTGGGGTCAATCCAGAAAAAGACATGAAAGATCAAAGTCAGTTGGACTTATTATGGATTCGAGAAGAATTTATTAGTAAATCTATTACTAGCATAGACAAAACCATTATCTTTGGACATACGCCAACAGCAAGTAGAAGAATTACCTTCTATAAAAATAATACCATTGGAATTGATTGTGAATGTGTAAGGACAAATACCTTGGGAGTATTAGAATTAAAAACTTTAAAAAGTATCTACATAAGGTGATTTTATGAAAAAATACAAAAAAATAATTGTTAAAGAAATAGTTCTGAATGGTTTGATAGTGGATAGCTCTGAGGAAGAGTTCATACACAAAAACGCTTTTTTTGAGTATAAACTTATTAAGTCCGGAGATGAGATACTACTAAAAGCTAATAAAAATAAAGATGGATATGATCAGTTTTCTCTTCTGTTTGATAATGAATATCAAACAAAGAACTTTAAGAAAAATCAGATTTATAATGGGAAAATAATTAAGAAGATTAATAACTTTTATATATTAAACATAGAGAATAATTTCTCAAGAATATATCAAGAGGAAATAAACTGTGCAGCTAAAATTGATGATTACATAAATGTAGCATTAAACTATAGAGACCAATTCTCTATGTATGAAGCAATGGCTCTATTATTTAAAAATGAAGTGAAGGAGTCAGGGTTGTATTCTTTTAAGATTAAAGATGTAGTAGAAATAACTAGTCATAGAACTAAAGAAATTATCGGATATAACTATATAACGGACAACGGATTAAAGATATTTTCCTTTGCTAATAAATCTTTTTTAGATAAGTTAAACTATAGCTTCATTAAAAACAAACTCTTGTTAGAGGAAGAGCTTATATATAGCTTCTATTATGACAAATCGATAGACCGCTTCAATAACTTTAGAATAGAAGATAGTCTCAAAGAAGAACATGGCATAGGTATACTGAAATATAGTCAAGAAGATAAGGAGTACTATATTGAGACGGATATTGGATTTTGCAATTTAAATATAGTACACATGAGTTATCTTGAGAGACAACTCTTAAAAAATTATCTAGGCCTACCTATAGAATATGAGCTCTATTATAAAAGAGGTAAGATAGATTCAAAGGTAATTCAGTTAAAACAATACGATGCAGAGACTTTTTTAAATCTACTGGATAAAGAAGTACAGGACATAGAAGTAGTCAATGTTATAGATACGGCATTAGATAAAAGAATATATACAGTGTCATTAGGATCAAAGGGATTCTATGGATTTATAGAAAAGGATGACTACACCTATGGTAATGAAGTATTACAAATTGGTGAGAGAATAGAAAGGCTAAAGGTAAAGGACATAATAAATAGAACCTTTATATTTCTTACTAGAAAACCCTATATTACTAACCCAAAGGATGATTTTTTTAAAGATAGAATAACTGGAGATAAAATACTAGGAAAAGTAGTTGCCATATATGATGAATTTATATCGGTTCTAATAAATAGCAGCTTCATTATGAGCATTTTCAAGGATGACTTAAAGCCTTATAAATTTTTTAAAACAAATGAGTTTTATGAGGTTAATGGTATTTACAGTTTTTATATATATCAAATAGAACCAGATATTAAATTGAAGGGCTTTGATTTTAACTCAACAATTACCAGTGTAAATAATTTAAAGGAATTAATAGGAACAAAGCTTTTAGGAACAGTATATAAACAGCTTATGACCAAATATATTATTAGATTAGATGGAGATCTTGAAGCTGAGCTGCCAATAGATGAAGTTAATTACGAAGAAGAACCTATAACCTTTGAAGAGGATATTAGATATGAGTTTAAGATAATAGATGTAGAAACATTTAATAATCAAGAATATAAAATCATCCTTTCAAGAAAAAGACTAAGTAGCAGTCTATATGAATATAAGCTTAAAAACCCAGTAGGGAGCATTGTAAAGGGAACCTACTTTTTCAGTGATGACTATGGCTACTATTTCAATATGAAGTATAAGGATAGCGAGTTTAATGATGTCATAGGATATCTCCCTATTAAGGAGGCAGCTCTATATCCAAAGCCTTCTATTATAGAAAAGAATCTGATAAATAATGAAGATGTATGCTTTAGCATAGTATCCTATCCAAATGATGTTTTGCATAGTCAAGAAGACTTAAAAAGTAAGACCATTAATCTATCTATATTAAAAAAGGACGGTATCGATTTAAATAGGATTTATTCTGACATGAATGAAAAGGACATTGTATTGTCTAGAAAAAATATTATCGATAACAAAGATCTATATGGGGCTGAAGACAACAAAATATATTTTAAAATAGAAGTAAGGGACAGAGACATAATATTTTCCTTAGATTATGCAAATATCCTTCCAGGCATAAAGCTTACAAATTCAATAAATAAATTTGTAAGCTTTATGGATGAGTTGCAAGATAGTTATAAAAAACTCAATAGCCTTGAAAGGGATGTATTAGATTCGGTAACAAACATGGGGGAATCAAATACGAATCTACATTCAGATTGGGTATTAAGGAGCTTCGATAAGGAGTATATAAACAAATATAATCACACCATAGAAGTATCGTTAGATAAAAACATAATAGATATGCTAATTAATAGAAAAGAGAAGATAAGTATTACCTACAGTAAAGATCCAATTTATTTAGGAGATAGTAAATATATTCCACTACCTGTCAAGGTGCTAGACGAAGGATTAGTCACTGGTACAAAATATGATGTTAGCATTGTAGACTATTCAAATAAGATATTTATTGCCAATGTTAAGGGAATAGAAGAAGAGCATTTAGGACAAAAGATACCAGTGAAAATAATTGAAAAGCTTGATGAAGAAGAATATTTAGTTAGCTATTTACAAAAAGGAATAGGAACTCTAAAGAGCAAATCAAAAAACGATATTGATATAAATGAGGTTATATATGCCACAATTGATACTATCGAAAAAAATAATGTTACCTTCATATATGATGGTATAGTAAATTTTAACATTCTTGAACAGAGCAGTATGAAGGATATACAAGATTATCTAGTAAGTAATGTAGATAAGCTTAATAACAGGGAAGACCTTATAAAGATTTATACCATAATGAAAGAAAAATGCAATAATAAGGAAATAAACAAATATGAAGAAATACTACAGCTCATTAAAAATGGGTTTATTAGAAAACATTATGTTTTTGATAAAAATGAGTTTGCAGCAGGTAATTTTGGTAGAATCTATGAGGGAAGAAACCTTCGAAATGGAGATAAAGTTGTATGTAAGAGATACACCTCCAATAATCCAAATGCCTATGAACATAAAAAGTTTGAAACCGAAGCAAAGACCCTTATTAGGTTAACTGAGGAAGCCTTTGAAGGGGTTGTAGAAACCTACGACTTCTTTGAAGAAAGTAGAGAATATGTATCAAAGTATATTGAAGCAGGAACTCTAGATAACTTTATGGATAAACATAAAGATAGTTCTATAAAAACTAAGCTTAAGGTCTTTATGGGCCCATTAATAAGAACCTGTGAGATAATGGATGAATTAGATTTAGAAGAAATCAATCATTGTGATATAAAGCCCCAAAATATTGGATATGACTCTGAAAATGATGAAGTATATATTTTAGACTTTGGATGTATACAAACTCCAGAGGAGAGGGGTGGCTTTGGAACTATATTCTATGCGTCCCCCCATCAATGCTATATATATTCTAATCAACATCTTCACTTTACCGATAGTCACAACTTTGATGTTAAGGACGATATATATTCCTTTGGTGTTATGATGTATGAAGTTTTTGCGGGAAGACTTCCCTATGAAAAAGAGCTACCTAGAGAGACATTAATTAGGGCCCATCAATATGGTCAAATAGATAGGGATTCAGAATATACCTTTTATCCACCAACTAAATATATTAAGGATATACCAAGGGAACTAGAGGATATTATTCTAAAATGTATGGCAATAAATAAAGCAGAGAGGTATGAAGACTTTTCTGAATTAAGAGATGATTTGGAGGAGATAAAATGTTTGGTTTCATATTAGGAGCAGTGGCAGTTACAGCTGGAATTATTATTGGAGCAAGCCTATCCGATGATTCAAGTAGTAGCTATAATAGTGACGATTCTAGGGAATTAAATGAGAGACTTAAAAGAAAAGAAGAAGCCGATCGTAAATTTAGAGAAGAAATGAAGAAAAGAGAAGAGTTAAGACAGGAAGAATTAAGAAGAAGAGATGAAGAACTTAAAAAAGCCAAAGAAGAGATGAAGCGAATAAAGAAAGATATAAGAAGAATGCAAAAAGAAGATAAGGAAGAGTATGAGAAGATAATTGAAGAAAAGAAAAAAAGAGAAAAGCAATTAAGGGAAGAAAGTAAGCAAATAGAAGAAGAAAGAAGAAAGTCAGAAAAGGAATCTCAAGAGGCAAAGGAAAAAGCTAGAGAAGTTAAGAAAAATATAAAAGAAAATGAAAAACACGTTAAGTTAAAGATAAATAAATATATAGATGAGGGAAATTTCACAGAGTTAGACAGAATATTACAGGAGCTAGATGCTACCTTTGTATTTCTAAAGGAAGAATTGGTAAAGGATAGTGTCTCCTATAAGGAATTTAGATCTACTGGACTTGTTATTACTAATATATATGAATTTGTGGGAGATATCTTTTATGAGAAAAAGGAATATGATAAGGCTATAAATATGTACGAAAATGTCAGAAATCTAGTTTCTAATAATGAAGATCTTTCTCAGGACTTTTACTATAAATATGCTAAGACATTACATGCCATAGGCAGATATAACGATGCACTACAATATCTAAACAAATATGAAAGTATTTTAGAGAAAAATAATACCCTCCATAAAAGAAGAATAGATATTAATCTTCTGTATTTCGATATCTATTTAAGTATAGAGGAAGATGACAAGATAGAACACTATATTAATTCCTTGATAAATGAAGAAAAGGCCTTCAAATCAAGACTAGAAATCATTGATAAATTAGGAGAATATATAGGCTATTCCTTCACAGAATCAAATGTTATATTATACTTTTCTATGATAGAAAGGTACCGTTCCTTAGATAAGCTTAAGGAGATCGTAAATAATGAAAGGTATAAGGGTTTTAAATACCTATCCTTTTACAAGGGAATTATTGATTACAAGGAAGGAAGATACAATGAAGCATTAAATCTATTTGAAGAATTTAAGGAAAATGAATTTAGTCATATTTTCATATTAAATTGCAAAAGATTTATAGAAGATTTTGATGAAAAGTACGATGAAAAAAGCATCATAGAAAAGCTGGAAAAAGCCAGTGAAGATAGATATTTAGATGAGAGAATTAATTTTTATGAATCCAATAATAAACTAATATATATGGACACCACCAATGTTAAACATTATCAAAAACTGCTGTTTAGCCTATATGCGTATAAATTAAAGAAAATATATTCTAATCAAGAATTTGATCTTCTTATCGAAGAAATAAAAGATATTATTGAAAAAGTAGACTATTGGAATTATCTTAGCAGTGATTTTAAAGTAGAACTAATATTTTATTATCATTTCTATAGGGAAAACAACAATAAAGAGTATGAAAATATTATCTGGGAGCTATTAAGTCAGTTTTCTACTAAGGTTGAGCTAGAGAGCTATAAACAAGAAAAGATTAAACAAAATCAAGAAATACAGGATATATATATAGTCCTAGAGGAGAGATTCCCTAAACTAGAATCACCCTTTTACTACTCTAGTATAGTGAAAAACAAAATAAACAATGAAAAATACACAATGCTAGTAACCTATATAGAAAACCTAGGATTAAATAAAGTGGAAATAAGGCAACAGTCTATACTACAGGATAAGATAATAGGAGAAAAGCATAAAGGTATTGCCAATATATTTCATTATGAAATAGAGGATGGAGAAACTAGAATAATATATCCATACTTTAAGGATAACCTTAAAAATATCCTAGAGACCGAAGAACTAAGCCTAAGCATAAAATATCTATATATAAGGCAGATAATAGAGATTTTCAAGGGCTTAGAAGAGGAGGATATAGTTCTTAGAACCTTACATCCAGATAAAATAATGGTAGATGAAAATAACAACTTAATTCTAAGAGAAGTTTACCTAGAGAGATCCTTTAAATCAGAAAGTTCGTCCTCTGTAAACTCTAGCGTGGATTATAAAAGAAATCTATATTTTACCCCCTATAGCCATAATGTTGATGATCCAAGAATTAATTATTATTTACTGGGATTACTAATTTACGAAATCATGGAGGAGGAATACCTCTTTGAAGGGGTTATGGATTTTAGCACCATTCAAAACCTCCACGAAGAGAAGTCCGTAAATAAGCAAAATGTTTCATTGATAAAAAGCAGATGGATACAAAACGATGAAAAAGAGGACCTAGTGAAGGTAGAAAAAATCAATGAAAAGCTCTTGGCATTACCAAAACCCATAATAGATATTTTAAAAAGAAGCTTAGACGCCGATATAGAAAAAAGACCCAAGGATTTAAAAGAGTTAGAAAGAGTAATTGATAGTCTAATTAAAAAAGATACCCAAGAAGATGAACAAAGTAATGAAGAAGAAGGTACTAATTACAATGAAAAGCTAACGAATATGAAAAATATTATAAATAAAAAACTAGAAAATATAAAGGAAGATCAAGATATAGAATTAAAATATCTATATGAAACTAGAACATATATCTATGAATTAGAAAAAGAAGATACTGATATAAAGCTATCCAAGGACTATCTTCGAACTATATTATCTCTATTTGGGAATTATAGAGGATTATACAACGATAAAATAAGTAAAGTAGATTTTATAGAAACTACAGAAAAAATACTAGAAGACATGGGGGTGTGAGACAATTGTCAGGAGTTCAAGATGTTGTTATAGTAAGTGTAGAATTAATTATAAAGACAAGCAGTGAAATATATAAGGCCTATCAAAAAAATAAAGAGAGAAAAGCGAATAACAAAAAAGCTCTCCAAGAAATCTATGAGAACTGTAAAGAAAGTGCTAGGATACTAGACAAAGATATAGATAATATTGAAAAGGATTTGGAAGCATTAAAGGAAATGGATAGAAAAAACAAAAACAAAATTATAGAAGATCAAATAAAAGAATTAATGGTAACCTCAGAAGACCTAACCTCCATAGAAAACTATAGAGAAGACATAGATAATATGATTAAGGAACTAGTTAACACTAAAGACAATTTAATAAGAACTGACAAGCTTATTGACTATAAAATGCAGATTGAAGATTGGATTGAAATAGAAGAAAAAAAAGAAGAAGAAATGAAAGACATAATGGAAAAATTCGATATAAAGGATGAAAGAGACTTTGAAGATGAAACAAAGGCATCATTAATCCTAATGTATGAAAATCTTAAAGGATTAGGGTACAATCCAGTGGTAGATATAGAAAATAATAAGATTATAGTCATGAAGGAAAGTGGAGATCAAATTATTGCAGAAAAGGAAGAGGACAAGCTCACTATCAAATATAATGATTATGAAGGCAAGGACTGTATAAGGGATATGCATAAAATAGAACAACACCTAAGAAAAAAAGGAATAATATCCCCAAACCAAAATATCTATGTAAAATGGTATGACAAAGAAGATAAAGAAAAGAATAAAAATGTATATCTAAAAAATAAAAAGATATATCAAGAAGCTAAAAAGAATTATAAAAGTATGAATCAAAAATCATAATTAAACAATAAATTTCAATTAATAAAAATTTTTATGGTGTGGGACACAATAAAAGGTGTCCCTTAAGACCATATTGTGATAATTATACAAATCATGTATAATAAGAGTAGATGTAAAGGAATAATATGCCTCCGCCATAGGAGATTGGCAATCCTCATCGAGTTCGAGCTCTTCATCCTCTTCCTCAGTAGAAATACTAAGACTCCGTCCTAGGAGATTGTTACCTCTCACCAGAATACTCTACAATTTTGTAATCACCATTTGAATGTTACTCCAAACTAGGAGATTGTCACACAATAGCCATTGGTTCCATAAAAGGGTTGAATCTAAAAAAGTAGAAATATCATGACTCCGAACTAGGAGATTGTCACCCTGTAAGTTCTCCTATATTATTAGTCCAATTTTCTTTGTAGAAATACCAAGTCTCCGTCCTAGGAGATTATTTGTTATTAATTAATTTCATAATGAATATTAAGCATTAAAACAAAACTCCTAATGCCTACGCTACGGTATTAGGAGTTTTTTGTTCGTTTTTATAGAGTTATAAAAGTGCTAAGAAACCTTGAAATATAAAAAACTATATTTAATAAAAATATCTATTGTTTATGAAGGAAAAATGACATTCTATGTAGAATTTATGTAGAATTATAGAAGAATATAAAAATTACGTTCGTTACAAAAAAGAGTGCCCATAAATAAAAACGGGGGATAGTATTATGGCGAAGAAACATAAGATTATAGCCACCACGGGAACCAGCATCAATAAGATATATAACAAATCAATAAATAAAAATCTCAACTTTAATTTTTATGATATATATGAACAGAAGAAAAATCTAAGGGACACATTATATGAACTTATAAATCAAGATACGGTCAATGAAGAAATAAAGTCCCATATTAAAGAATTCATTATTCGAAACTCATCTGAATGCAAATCCATATGTACATATATTGAAGAATACATATTAAAAGACAAAACAGAAAGAACCTTAGATTCAATATATTTACTCACATCCGATACAAATGATGGAGAAACAGCTGCCCATACCATCAAAAAAAGCTTGGAATTCATTATAAAAGAAATATATGAGTACAATTCTGTAGAGGTTATTATCAATAGGGTGAAGGGTCTGAACCCAGAGGAAAAGGAAGATTTTTTGAATAAAGGTATCAGAAATCTATTAAATGTACTCTATGATATAAAGCATGAGAATATCAAGGACGATCAATATAAATATGTCCTAAATATAACGGGAGGCTATAGGACCTCAGTTCCATACCTGGTTTATTTTGCCAGTGGTTTTGATTTAGATATTTACTATATTTACGAGTGGTCAGATTATGGAATCATACTTCCTAAAATACCTATAGTTGAATGGGATAGAAAATATTTAGATAATCTTAAGGAGATAAAAAGGGATATAGAAGAGGATTATATACAAGGCAAGGATACAGCTAGAGACTATAACATGCTTGAGTTTATAGATATGGAGAAAAGACAATTTTCAGAGTTAGGAAATATACTTATTGAGATTATTGATAAAAAGATAGGATCTGAAGTAAAAAGGGAAGGTCTTGAGAAAAAGGATAAAAAGAAAAGATTTAAATTATTTGGATAAAATATATTTTCATTTATTTAGAATGACTCATTGGAGGAGAGACTTTTAGGATGAGACATAATTCGATTAGTTTTGAGATATTTGGATTTGATTTTTCCATGGATTATAAATTAATTGAAGAAGGACGAGATGATAAAATAACTATACAATCAATAAGATTAGATAGTTATATAATAGAAAATCCTGATTTGATTGAAAAATACTCCATTAATAATCTAATATATGAAGATAAAATCCAATTAGAATTTAATAAATTCACTTCTGGATTATTTGACATACTCTTATTTAGAAACACATTAATTGAGTACTTTGATAATGAAAAGGATTATATTTATAAAGAGAACATGTCAATGTTAGAGTATCAGCTCAGACTCATACTGCTTAGAGGTTTATTAGATGTTGTTAAGGATGACATCTATTATAAATTTGGACATAAAGAGTTATATTGTGAGATGCTTTATAAAAAATATAGACTGACAGATATATATTACTATGGAAATCTAAATAAAAAGAATATTGATAAAAAAATTATTTCTAAGGAAGTATATATTGCCTCATATTTAGAATTCCTTGATTTTGCAATGGAAAATGATCAAATATATGGTATTGAAAAAAAGGTTAGAAGTATTTTTATAGGTGAAAAGGATGAATTAAAAAGAGGATTTATTGACAAGAAAAGGGTCCATATAATCAAGGAATATATCGATGATTGGTTCCTTAAAAAATCGGATTATAAATCCGTTGATATTTTATTAAAGGGTTTAAAAACAATAGCCGCTGAAAATACACAAAACAAAGAATCTACTTTTCCAAAAGGTCTAAGAAAATATGATTTTATACACAAGATTACTAACTGTTTTAAAATATTCTTTTCATATGCCTCAAATTTCTACTCCTATCTACTGTCAAGTTCAATGATAAATTTACTTGTTTTGATTTTCCCAATAATAAATTTCCTAATTTTTAGAGATCTTTGGAAGGGAAGCTTTTATAAAGTACAAAACATTCTATTGTTAGTTATAGTATTTTATTACATAAATGCTCTTATATTTAATTTTAAGCGTTTTGCTTCATTAACAACTAACATATTATATATCTTTAATCGAAGATATTATCCAAGGCTTCTAGGAGCAATAATTGTAGGCTATACACTACTTTTATTGGGTGATGAAGTCTATAAATATATAATGAATCTTGATGGTATTAGGATTCTACTCATTACCATAATTTCCATTATATTAACCTACGTGTATCTTTATTCAGAAATATCTAATAAGTCACAATTAGATATTTGGAAGAGAGCATGGAAGGTATGCTTTACAGGACTTTGTCATTCATATCTTTTAATATATATCCTTAATATATTTGTATGTACAGGCTTTTTAAAGGGTTTAGTAATTAATGATGAATTGAATCAAAGTGAAAACTTATTAAATATCTACAATCAATATAAGGGATTTGTCATAGTGGATATTAATAATCCCTATTTATTAAACTCAATTTTCCATTACAAAATTACTATTATTTATCCTGTACTAGCATTTATGATAGGAGTATTTATACAAATCCTTTGGGATGAGGCAGAAATAACGAAACCACTACAGTAATGCTAATACTTTAATCTGCATTGTCAAATAATTAACTAATAAATACAAGGGGTGATATTTTGAAGTATATAAATTGGTATGAATATATGAAATACCCATTAGAAAATAAAATTTCCCATACTAAAGAAAAGCCAAAGGACTCAATTATATGGGAAGATATTATTACAGGAACTGTTTTTTACTTACCGAAGGATTTAGCCCAGAAAATATCCCTTAAAGCTATAGACTATATTAAAGGATTTAAGGATGATGTTGAAAAGCTATATGAATATATATCAGGAAAATTTGAAAACACAGATATAGAGTACGATGTAAGACTATTTCCTAGCATGCCCTACTACAAGAGCAATGATAGTGCAGTAGTACATAGGATTGCCGATCAACATATAATTAGAACAGGTGTCCTATTTTCCGTATTAAAGGATAAATATCCAAAGGAAGAAATCAGAAAATATGGTCTATTAAAGTCTATAGAGTTACATGGTGGAGAGTCTTTATTAGATAATATAGACAAGGATATAAGCGACCTCATTGAAGATATTGATTCTTTATTACTTGGAGACACAAATAAAGATCTAGGTAAATATAGTGTGGACATTATAAAGGGTGGGGCAGTTAAGGTAAAGCAATATTTTTTAGAAACTAATAGGATAAAGGACATAAGGGGAGCGAGCAGGATACTCGATAAAATAAATCGTGAAATAATTCCAGATTATATTGGAAGCAAGTATACTCCAGAATGTATCGTATATTGTGGAGGAGGAAATGTACAGGCCATATTACCTAGTGGTGAGGGGCCGGTAGTTGCCGAAGAAATGGAAAGGATATATGAAAAGGTTGCTCTTACTGCTCAAAGTGTAGCCTCTTTTAATAGCTATACTTTATATCAGTTATCAAAGGAAAAATATGGACAAAGTATGGCAAATCTTCAAGAGAAGGTTACAGAAAGACAAATGATAAAGGTTGATTGGAGAGTAAATCCCGATGAAGGTAATATAAGATACCCCTATGAGAACTATGACTATGATAAAGTTTTAAAAAAAGCTTCATCGAAGGAAATATGTAGTCACTGTAATATGAGAACAGCTAGGTATCAATTGAACCATGATGATTATTTCTGCCTAAGCTGCCTCCATAAGAATATTGAAGGTGGAAGAGAAGGAAAAAGTGACTTTGTTAGACAGTTTAAAGAGTATTGTAAGAATAACTCAATAGAGGATATAAAGGAAAGACCTGTTAATACCCTTGATGATATTTCTAGGGCTGGAGATAAGGAAGGGTTTATAGGAGTTATATATGGTGATGGAAATAATATGGGAAGTGTAGTTCAAAGGATTAAAAGCCTTTGTGAAATAAGATATTTCAGTGAAAGAACTGAATCAGCAACATTTGAAGTAGTATACAAATCCCTAGGAGATACCTTAAGAAATACTGGATTTGAGATTATTGCAATCGGTGGAGACGATATATTTATGATAGTTCCAGGGGATAAAGCAATATCATTATCCAAGGAAATAGGTGAGCTATTTGACCAAAGGTTTAAGAATCTATCGAAGGATCAAAATAACATAACCATGTCTCTAGGAGTTACCATATCCCATCATAATACTCCTATTCAATATTTATTTGATTTATCTCAGCAGCTCCTTAAAAACGCAAAGAAAAAGGCAAGAAATATTACCAGTGGAACAGTTGATATTATTGCAATGGAAAATGATAGCTTGATGGGTTCATCCCTTAAGACCCTTAGACAAGAACTAATAAGAAAAGAAGAAGGTATTGGAGGAAATAAATCCTTGAATCTAACCATGAGACCCTATAATTGGGATGAGCTAGAGGGCATTATTGATGTAGTAAGGGATCTGAAGGACAAGAAACTTAGAAGTAGAGTATATAGATTCAGAGAAGCCTCAATGAATATGAATATTCAAGAATCTAATTTATTATATGTATATGAGTTATCCAAATTAAAGCATAGAAAGATAATTATAGAAAGCTTATCTAAATTAACAGAGACATTTAATATAAACTCGGGTAATACAAATCAGATGATGATGAATTTATATGATGAAAATAATTATACTATGTATTCTCCTTGGCTAGATATAACGGAGTTTTGGGACTATATACCACAGCAAAGGGGGGCTGAATAATGGGAAAGGTGCATGTATCCTTTAAAATCAAATTGGGATTTTATAATGACTACTTTATCGGTGGTGGCAAGGGTAATGGATTGATAGATAGTTATGTACTTAAGGATCATAATAAAAGACCCTATATACCAGCCTCTACCATTAAAGGTAGAACTCGATACAATGCTTCAAGACTATTAAATAATCTTGGTGGTCTAAGCTTCTGTGGGTTTGAAGAGAGTAAAAATGAAGCACAAAAAAATGAAGATAATCAAAACTGCTATTGCGATATATGTACTCTATTTGGAGCATCAGGAAATAAAAGAGGAATATTGAATTTTGATGATTTAAAGCTAATTGAGGAGCAACAAGACCTAGGAAACTATTATTCCAATAGAGTAGGAATTCAAATAAATAGATACTTAAAAATAGCGGAGGATAGAGCTATATATAATATGGAAACCAGTGGACTATCGGGAAACCTATGGTTCGAAGGCAGTATCGACGGATATTTCCAGAAAGATAAATATAAGAAATATGTACTATTAATATATATAGCATTTAAAATGATTAACTCCTTGGGAGGAAATCAATCAAGGGGATTGGGATGGATTAGTGAAGATAGTGATATGGAAATCTATGTGGATAATGTAATGATCGAAAAAGAAACCATTGTAGAATGGGGTGAAAGTATTGAGATATAGTGTAGAATTAAAGCCAACCTCATCTATTTTAATAGGAGGAAAAAAATTAAATAAAAATTATATAAAGTCCATGGAGTATATTTCAGGAAGTGTAGTAAGAGCTGCCTTAAGTAGAGAGGTTCTACAAAGATGTAGTTATTTTGACTCAGAAGCTCTGAAAAAGAGGGGCTACTGGGTGGAGTACTTAGATAAAGAGGAATGCAAGAATTGTAAACTAATGGGGCTATGCAAACATTTTTCTGAAATAAAGATAAATACATTTTATCCTAATGGTTCAAGTCCCTACCCCATTACAAATATGAGATGCAAATATAATTCAGACCATGAAAATGTAGATACATTGATATTTAAAATAAAAACATATTTGGGGCAGAAACTTGAATATAACAATATTTGTCCCCATGAGAATTGTAACAGTAGACTAGAGAAAAATACTGGACTCCAATTACATGGAAAAGATGTAGAACCAGTTTACAACATAGTTACCAAGAATAGGATTGACCCATATAAGAGAGCATCAAAGGAAGGTTTTCTCTATAGCTTAGATACCCTGGCCAATAAAGTATATATTGGAAATCAGAAGAAAGATTTGATTTTTGAAGGCGAGATCATAAGCCCAACGGATGAAGAAATTCTTAGTAGTATAGATGTATTAAGAGTAGGGGCATATACGTCAGCAGGATTTGGCAAATGCGTCTTAAAGTATAACAAGATTGATGATGATGAACAAGCTAATATTCTAGAGAGAATAGAAAAGTTTAATAATAAGATAAATTCTAATAAAACAATCATACCATTTACACTGATGGCCGATGCATATTTAGGACTTGAAGAGATGTTTGATCAAAAAAAGAGTCCTGCAGGAATAAGTATAGATGAGTATAAAGAGAAGTATAAAGAGATATTAAAAAATTGGATAAGTGAAGACTTAGAACTAGAAATGGTCATTGCTACCCATGAACTTAGAAGAGGTTTTGATACATCTAAACCCCATGAAGTATTAAGGAACAGCAAGATAGTAACTAAGGCTGGTAGTGTACTGGTTTTCTCAGCTAAGGATGAAATCAAAAGAGAAGGATTAATTGAAATTCAGAAAACTGGTATAGGTAATAATACTGAACATGGATTTGGACAAATCAAAATTTGCCATGAATTTCATTATGAGAATGCCATGAAAAACGAGGGGGTAAAGTAATGGATAAATTAAAGGTAAAAAAAGAACTTGAAAAAAGAACTGATAATATAATAATGATTTTAAATGATTTTGTAAATACAAAGGGAGTTAAAAATGCCCTAAGTGATAATAGAAGCAAGATAGGAAAAAGTCAATTGAATAATTTACTAAGATCAGTTAGACAAGCAAGTAGTGTAGAGGAATTAAAGCTATTAATCAGCTATAAAGAAGCTAAGGAGTATAGAGGCAATGGATGGGCTACAAATTGTGAAGGAAAATCCCTTTCTCAGCAATTAAACCTATCTATTAAGAAAGTTGAAGAGATAGCAAAGGAAATAGGAGACGAGCTGAGTTTAGATGATATTAGAGAATTAAAGCTACAAGCTGTAGAGAAATTCTTAGGCTACTTATATTGGAAGGGCACAGAGATTGCAAATAGCTAACTAGGGGGGGATAAGATGTTTGATAAATTTATCAATAGATATGTTATTAAGGGTGATCTACTAACGGAAACTGCTATGCATATAGGGGCTAGTAACGAAGAATTCGTACCAAATACTGTAGATAATAAAGTTCTAAAGGACAATTTAGGCAATCCATTCATACCAGGCTCTTCCATTAAGGGAGTTCTTAGAAGCTTCCTAGAAAGAATATTAAAGGCTAATGATGAAGAAGTATGTATGGTACCTAATTTATGTTCAAAGATAAAAAAACTTGATACAAAACAGAACAGAGATGAATTTAAGGATAAATTAATTAAAGAAGGAAAATTAAATACTAAATCAGCCGATGAAGATTTTTATAGAGAGATCTATGATAAGGTATGTACTATATGTAGAATATTTGGTTCAAATGTAAATGCCTCAAAATTTATGATTAGAGATGCTAAGGTAAAGGAAGAAAGCTTCAATAAAGAATTTGAGATAAGAAACGGCGTTACCATAGACAGGGATACAAATACTGCTGTTAAAGGTGCATTATACGAAGTTGAAGTTGTACCAGCAGGGACAGTCTTTGAATTTGAAGCGGTGGTAGAAAATATTGAAGAGAAGGAATGGGAGTATATATTATATCTTCTAAAGACAATGGAGGATGGAGACATTGAAATAGGTGGACTTACCTCTAGAGGGCTAGGAAAGGTAACATTACAAAATGTAACCATAGAAAAAATAGATGGAAAAAATATAATGAAAAGTATCCTTAAAAATGAGAAAGAAATAATCGACCTAAAGGATGAGATTAGCAATATTCTTGGTGGAGTAGGTGAAGAAAATGTTTAGAGAAATGAAAAACGAAGGAAAACTTACTTTTAAACTTATAACCGATAGTCCCCTTTCAATAAGAAGTGGAAGTATAAATGATATAGATCCTACCCTTCCAGATATGCAATGTATACGTACCCAAAGAAAAGGTGAGCAAACGGTATTTATACCAGGTAGTAGTATCAAGGGAGTGATGAGAAGTAGATGTGAGAGGATCATTAACTTCTTAGGAGGAAATGTATGTAATGTAGTCGATATCAAGAATAATTGTGGCTCTAAAATGAGAAAGCAAGCAGATGATATGAACGGTAAAGAGAGATATGAGCAGATTTGCATAGGTTGTAGGATGTTTGGTAGTACTGTACTTGGTTCAAGGATAAAATTCAAGGATGCCTATCCCATAGACATAGACCCTAAAATAGGATTTCGTAATGGTGTAGGAATAAATAGAATTACAGGGGCTGCTCAAAAAGGTGCCCTTTACGATTTTGAAGTTGTTGAAGAGGGTAAATTCCTTGTAAGTATTAGTCTAAATAACTTTGAATTATATCAACTCAAGCTCCTATTATTTGTTCTCAAGGATATTGATGATGGATATGCTGCCTTTGGAGGATCGTCAACTAGAGGAAATGGAAAAATGAAGGTGGAAGAGGTCAATTTTGAATATAGAGATTATAGAAAAGATGTGGCAAGTAATATATGCGGATATCATAATGATGACAAAAGTAAGGAAATAGCTTTAAAGAAAGAGCTTTATTATAAATATTCTGCCATAAATGGATTAGAGGAATTATTTGATTTATTAGAAGATATTGATGTTGCTAAGTCCCTTATTTAGGATAAAAGGAGGACAGAAAACATGGAGACTTTCCTTGGGAAGAAACCCTATGATTTTGTACCGTTAGTTTCAGAATGTAAGAAATACAAGATAAAAGGTCATAATGATTTTGAAAATAATACCTATAGTGGAAAGCTGTATTTAGAAATAGATACCCTTTCTCCCATCCATATTAGTCAAGGTCTGTTGGGAGTTAACGATAGTAATCAAGTATTTAACAAGACCATGAGAAGGGATAACAAAGTAATAATACCTGGAAGTAGTATCAAAGGGGTAATTAGAAGTATCTCTGAAGCCATTAGCAAAAGTTGTGCCCCTCAATTGCCAGGAAGAGAGAGAAGACTTGAAAAGGCATTAGTAAATAATAAAACACAATGTGATGATATAAATAAGGCATGTCCAACATGCAATATGTATGGAATGACTAGTAGAAATAGTAGCTATAGAGGAAAAATAATGTTCGGTGAATTTGTATTAGAGCAAAAAACTGAAAGGGATAATCTAGAATATGTTCAGATGCCATCCCTAGATGCCCCATTTAAGGACTATCCTAGAAGAAATAAAATATTTGATGACCGATCTAGAAATTATGGCAATGAAAGATTATATTATTGTGATGTCTGTAATGATAAAACCCAATGTAAAACATGTAGCAAAAAAAACTACTTTGATTTAACTGGAAAAGCAGGAACAAATAGAAGCATAAAGTTTAGGGGAAGAAAGTTTTATTTCCATAATTATAATAACCAAGAAACCAATAAGCCCAATAGAAGTAGCCTATATGAGGTTGTTAGAAAGGGAAGTACTTTTAAAGGTAGTGTTACCTTTGAGAACCTTACTAAGGAAGAACTACAAATCTTGGCCTATTCCCTAGGATTAACGGAGAGCTTTAAACCAAAACTAGGATATGGTAAGCCTGCATACTATGGCAGTATACAGATTAAGTTAGAAGAGGTTGAGGACCTGTTGGCAAGATATAGTAAAAGTAAAAGCTTTGATAAAGAAGATATAATAAATATGGCCAAGGAATATAGAAAAGATTCTACCGTTGAAATTAGAAATGTCATGGATAAACTAGAGGAAATATTAGGACAAAAACAAGGACCAAAATGGCAGAGTATAGATGGAAATAAAGTCTATTAGGGAGTGGAAATATGAATAGAGTAGAAGTCTTCGAAAATAGCGTACTTGATTATAATGGTAACCTTAGCGAAGAAAAGGGAGCCTTTAAACTAATAGAGAACTCAATTGCAAGCATAGATGCCTTGGACTTAACGGAGGAAGAAAAAAAGAAGAAGCTAGTATCAATATTAAATGGCATGAAAAATACCACTCTTAGAAGATTAAATGGATTAAAGTCAGAGCATATAAAAAAAATCATCGATGAAATTTTTCAAATAAGAGCAGATACAATTATGAATCCAAGCATTTCAAACTTGAATTTACAAGATATTCTCTACTATGTATCAGTCACAGATAGATTAGCCGTAACAGGAGCAAATTTAAAAGATGATATATTAGAGAAAAAAGAAAGAGAGAAAAAAGCAGAAGAAGAAAGAATAAAAAAACTAGAAGTAGAAAAGAAGAAAATAGAAGAAGAAAAACACAAAAAGGAATTGGCGTTACTAGAAAAACTATCAGAAGGCGAAGAACTTATCTATAAACTTAAAAAGCTTGAATCAGAAGATGGAGAGTATGATAAATTCTGTAACACTGAAATATATCCAAACATAGATAAATTCGATGAAAAAGAAAAGATAATCATAGCTAAAGGCCTCAAGGAATACTGGATAAGAAATGACAAATGGGAAGGCAAACAAAGTAAAAAACAAGAGAAAAAAATAAAAAAAATACAAGGAATATTAAAAGACATATAAGAAAACGAGGTAAATACATGCTAAACTATTTCGAATACATCAAAATCAATTTCACACTATTATTTAAAGAAGAAACGCATCTACCACCATACAAAGGCTCAGCCATTAGAGGTGGATTGGGTCATGTTCTTAGGAAATTAGTATGTACATCAGACAATAGGGATTGCATTAACTGCAATAAAAAATTCAGCTGCCAATTTGCCTATATATTCATGACACCGGTACCTAAGGACGCAGAAGTGAGAAATAATTCGCTAAAAGCCAGTCCTCCCTTTGTAATAGAACCACCCATGACGGACCAAAATCTATTCAAACCCATGGATACTTTTGAATTTAGTATCACACTATTTGGTAAGGGAATAAATTACCTACCATATTTCATATATTCCATAGAAGAACTTGGTAATCAGGGACTAGGAAAGACTAGGGGAAAGTATGACATCATAAGTGTTACAAATGATTCTAATAATGGACTAATATATAAAAATGGCACCCTATATTCACAAAATATCACAAGGACAAAGATTGATTTTGCAGAGGAAGAAAAACTGAATCAAATATATTTCAAATTTAATACTCCAGTTAGAATTATTAAAAACAAGAAATTGGTAAAAAGTGATTTTACCTTTGAACTTATAATGAGAAATATTTTTAGAAGATTGGACATGATATCTTATTTTCATTTTGAAAAAAATCTCGATATTATATACAAAGATTGGATAGAAAAATCTAAGGAAATAAAAAAAGTCGAAGAAAATCTACAGTTCTATGATTGGAAAAGACGTTCAGGAAGAACTAATAAGACCATTCAAATGGGTGGATTTGTTGGAAATATTGTATTTGAAGGTGATCTTAGTGAATTTATGCCCTTTATCAAGATGGGTGAAATCATACATCTAGGAAAGGGATGTACATTTGGCATGGGTGAATATAAGACATATTCACTATGAAAGGAGAACTTCCATGAATGAACTACTAATACAGAAAACAGCAACATGGATGGGGATGGAGAGGGCAACTGAAAAAGAGCGGATATTATCGGATAAGTATTATGATGAAAATCTAATGCCCCTTATCATAGAAGAGTTTATACAAAAATCTAAGGACCAAGTAAATACAAATCCAGAGTATATGATAATATCCGTAGGAACATCCTATGAACCAATAACTCTATCAATAAAACTATTAAATCCAAAAAAAGTATTGTTTCTATATACTGACCAAACAATTGAAATACTAGATAAAATAATTGAAATGACCAGCTTAAAACCAAGTCAATACGATAAAAGAAAAGTAGGAAGAGATAATTCACTAATAATATATAAAGAAATAAAAAGTGTATATTTAGAGTGGGGAAAGCCTAAGGAGATATTTGTAGATTTTACTGGAGGAACTAAGGCAATGGCAGCAGTAACGGCCATGGCAGGGGCAATGATAAATGCTAAGCTAATATATATAGGTACAGAAAAATATCTAAAGGATTTTCGAAAACCCCACCCAGGCTATGAAAGCATGACTTTAATAGCAAATCCCTATGAAGTATTTGGAGATTTAGATGAAGATAGGGCGGTAGATTTATTTAAGGAGCACGATTACTGTGGTGCTAAGAGAATATTTGAACAGCTTTATACCAAGGTACCCGAACCAAGGAAAAGACAATACTTTAAGATACTATATCTCTTAGCAGCAGCCTATGAACATTGGGATGCCTTAGAGTTAAAAAAGGCCTCAAGCTATATGGATAAGTTAGTAGAAGAGCTTAAAAAAGATATTAAAATAAATGAAAATCTAGTGATGATGGATAAACTTAGTATTTTAGAAAATCAAAGTAAAGTATTAAATAATCTTGCTGAAATAGCTTGGCAGGTAAGGACTAAAACCCCTATGGACATATTGCTAGACTTAGAAGATATACTACCCCTTATATTCACAATATATAGGAATGCAATCCGTAGGGAAGAGCAGATAAAATACGATATGAGCTCATTGCTACTATATAGACTTTTAGAGATGATAATGCAAAGAAGACTATCTACTTATAGTATATATGTTTCAGATGCAGAGTATGAAAAAGCATTCTCAGATAAAGAAGCCTTAAAAGAGTTTCAAAATAAGGTTATATCTCTCAGAAGATCTTTATTTGGAAATAAGATAAAAAGATATCTCCCTGATCAAATATCTCTTTTAGAAGGCTATATACAGCTTGCTGCATTAGGAGATGATTTGATAGAAGAAAAACCTATAAAATTCCTTAGGGATATATTTAAGAGGGTAAGGGTAAGAAATGAAAACATATTTGCCCATGGATTCACAACACTAGATGAAAAGTCGTATACCTCATTTAAGGATTTTGTAGAAAGTATATTTAATAGATTTTGTGAAATAGAATCAATCGATAAGAATGAATACAATGAAATGATAAGCTTTATTAGTCCAGATGAATCAATGTATTATGAATAAAGAAATTAGGGGGCGAAAGCTCCCTGCAATATCAATAGATAATACTACAGTATAAGGAATATACGTTGTGACAGGGGTGTTGATAGTATATAATATAAGAGTAAAAAACCCAAACTCCGAATTAGGAGATTGTCACTTGTATTCCTTTTCTGAATCAAAGTAGCTGACATGTATAAAAATATATTGACTTCGTACTAGGAGATTGCCACAGTTCAAACTCAGCGTCAATATCTGCAACAGCAAAATAGAAATACCATGACTCCGAACTAGGAGATTGACACTCTTCATCGACTTCTTCCTCAACTTCTTCATCGTCTTTAAATGGAGAACATGACTTGAATGTGAGGAGTTGACACAACTTTTGCGATATCTTTAAGGAACTGTTTTTCTCTAAGGAATATATAGACTCCGAACTAGGAGATTGTCACCCTTTAATTACTGGTAGATTTCTAAAAAATCCTTTTTGTAGAAATACCATAACTCCGCCCTAGGAGATTGTAACGTTGTAGTTTTTATCTGAACGCAACCCATACTATCATAGAAATACTCTGACTTCGATATAGTAGATTGTCACAATGCAGGTATGTCCATACTTAATCTTCCGATAAATGTTGTAGAAATACCATGACTCCGAACTAGGAGATTATAATCTTTACGAGATTAAAATATATAATAAAATAAAAGGGGAAAATAATATATGGACACAAAATATGTAGTAATTATACAGTGTGATATCGCCCATAGAAGATGTAGTGGCTTTGCCTGTACCAATGCCTTCTATAATAGAGATGAAATGTTCAAAGATTATGATGATAGTACTAGATACATTTCTTTCACATGTGGAGGATGTTGTGGAAAGGGAGTAGCTTCAAAACTAGAACATTTTTCGAAAAAATTAAAAAGTAAGAATGGTATTAGTAAAGATGAGGTTGTTGTTCATTTATCTTCATGTATGGTAACAGACAACCATCACTATGACAGGTGTCCCCATGTTGAATACATAGAGAACATTGTTCTTAAAAAGGGATATAAGAATATCGTGAAAGGTTCCTACATAAGTAAAGGATCACAAAAGAAAAGAGAATTAGGAGAATATAAATACTATTAGTGAAACTTGAGTACCAGGTTAGTAGGAGGGAATTTGATGAGTAACATTGTAGCTTCTATCATAAGTAAAATGATTGAGTACTTCGAGGGTGACAATAGAAGAATCAATCATGCACTAAAGGTATATGCATTTGCAAAAAACATCGGAGAACTTGAAAGCTTATCCAATGAAAAGCTTGAAATACTTGAAATAGCAGCTGTCTTACATGATATTGGAATTAAGGAAAGTGAAAGAAAATATTCCACATCGGCGGGAAAATATCAAGAAATAGAGGGACCACCCGTAGCAGCAGATATCCTTAAGGAATTTAATCTAGACAAAGAAACCTTAGATAGGATTTGCTATTTGATAGGTAACCACCATAGCTATAGCAAAATAGATGATATAGCTTTTCAAATTCTAGTAGAAGCAGATTTTCTTGTAAATATATTTGAAGATAATATAAAAACAGATCAGATTAAATCCATAAAAGAAAAGTATTTTAGAACCAATATAGGAATATCATATCTTGATAGTATGTATGTTGAATAAAAAGAAGCTCCTGGAAATCCAGGAGCTTCTAAAATTCATCATGCTCATATTCATACTTTTTATCAAGTCTATCTATAGCCACAAGCTTTAAAGATATATCTCTCATGAAGTCTCCATCAGCGGATTTTATTTCTTCTATATTGATGCTTTCAGTATAATCCCATCTTTCTACAGGCTCATGTCCAAACGCATCATTTTCACCCTTGGCAATAATATCTACTTGATGAACTAGTTTATCCTTATAATAGATATAGCAGTCTAAGGATTTTAACCTTAAATTTTCATCATCATGAAATATATTGGTTACCTCAACCTCATAGGTAAAATTACCATTGGAATCAGCCCTCGTTGGCATAGCCCTCATTTCTAAACGATTAGATAATTTACTCTTTAAATCTATAGGGTTTAATTTTTCACTGAGTTTTTCTAAATCATTTTCAACTAGAAGCTCAGTTTCATAATTTCCATCATAGGATAATTGTAAATCAGCTCTATAATTAAGTCCTCCTTGATTTTTAAGTTCTATCTTATTCCAATCTTGATCATTTAGTTCATAATTACGATACATAAGAAATACTTTTGAATTATTTTTAAGCTTATTTAAAGTAATATCAACATTTACATTAGCATTTTCATAATCATTTGCATTTTGTATATCATAGTTATAAGTATTAATTAAACGTTCTTTTTGATTTAAATTATTAAACTCAGCCCGTACTCCTCCAATTTGAGAACTTAAGGAACCTATTTGACTATTAATCATATTGATATTGTTCTGAAAATTGTCTAGCTTATTAATTAACGTAAAATTCATAAATAATAATATGATTATTGCTATTGTCATAAGTGTTGTCTTGTTTAAAAGTTTCAAGCCATGCCCTCCTCTATTAGATATATTATCATCTATTAATAATTAATTATATCACTACTAACACCTAAAAACTTAATTGTAATAGATATTTAAGAAAATTGAGGGGATTGATATAATTATTATAGTGTACAATGGAATAAAGGGGAAAAGTATTTAAAAGGTGAAGGTAAAAACACAGTTTCGGTTGGTAGTCCGAACCTATCTATAAAGATTAGATAGCAGTAACCTTCCCTCCTGGGGTTGTCCATTCTTCATTGAAACCATTAAACAGGAGGAAATAGCAATGAAAGTAAGTAGCAAGTTTACAGTTTTATTTGAAGAACCCTTTTGGGTAGGAATTTTTGAAAGAACCTATAATGGCAAGTATGAGGTTTCACGAATTGTATTCGGCCCTGAGCCAAAGGATTATGATGTATATGAATTACTCTTGAAAAAATATAACAAGATAAAATTCACAAAATCCATATCTTCAAAAAAGAAAAATAAAAAAAGGATAAATCCCAAAAGACTTCAGAGAAAAATAAAAAAAGAAGTTCAGGACACAGGGATAGGAACTAAGGCTCAGCAAGCACTAAAGCGCCAATATGAAGCCAACAAGAAAAAAAGAAAAAAGTTATCAAAGCAAAAGAAAGAAGAAGAAAAAAGAAGAAAGTTCGAGCTAAAGCAGCAAAAGAAAAAAGAAAAGCATAAAGGACATTAACAAGCTTAAATTAGTTAGGTGAATTCACCTAACTAATTTTTCTTGTTTTAAAGACTTTTCAGAATATAATAAATATTTTCAAATCATTCTTGACAAAATATTTGATGAATGGTATCTTATGTAGATATAACATAGTAAACATATCGGAAATTATAAAATAAAAATCTTTATAGAATTATGAAATATTATGAGGAGGATAACTATGTCAGATATTAAATTTGGAAAGCAATATGGTTTTAGCACAAGAGCAGTTCATACAGGTAATGACATTGATTCAGAAAGTGGCGCCATAAGAAGACCTATTATTATGGCAAATAGCTATGCACTTCCCTATGACCCTACTGACCTTAACTGGAGTGAAGCAGGAAAATCTCTATATACTCGTAATGGAGGAGCAAACCAAGGATACTTACAGGAAAAGCTTGCTATTTTATCAGAAGCTGAGGATTGTGTTGTATTAGCAACGGGAGTAGCTGCCTTATCATCAATTTTATTCACATTGTTAAAATCAGGAGACCATGTGATTTGTTCTAATGTTTCCTACATAGCAGTTTATAGGCTTCTTACGGAGCACCTTCCCAATAAATATGGAATAGAAGCAACCTTAGTAGATACATCGGATTTAGAAGCTGTGAGAGCAGCAATTCGTCCAAATACTAAACTTATACACATAGAGACACCGGGAAATCCTACCCTTAATATTAGTGATATAGATGAAATTGCAAATATAGCCCATGAAAATGATGCGCTACTATCAGTGGATAATACCTTTGCATCACCCTATAATCAGCTGCCAATATCCTTAGGTGCAGATCTTGTGGTAGAGAGCCTTACAAAGTATATTAATGGCCATGGAGATGCAATGGGAGGAGCTGTTTTAGGACCTAAAGCCATAATAGATGAAATCAAAGCTGAGGCAATGGTGAATCTGGGGGGAGCAATTAGTCCTTTTAATGCATGGCTTATTATGAGAGGAGCTGTAACACTTCCCCTTCGTATGAAACAGCATAATGAAAATGCTTTAAAGGTTGCAAAATATCTTGAATCTTTACCCTGTGTGAGTTTTGTAGCCTATCCAGGACTTGAAAGCAACCCACAATATAAGGTCGCGAAAAAACAAATGATTAATGGATTTTCAGGAATGATTTCCTTTGGACTCAACACAGACTTTGATACCCATAATGCCTTTGTAAGTAATCTAAAGGTTATTACTTCAGCAGTATCCCTTGGACACGATGAAAGTCTAATAGTATTTTTAGGACCAAAGGATGAGAGACAATATTTATACCCTGATGAGTTTAATAATGGATTCTTTAGATTTAGTGTAGGATTAGAAGATGCAGAGGATATTATAGAGGATATTAGACAAGCATTAACAAAGGTAAAATTATTATAAAAGATTTTTCAAAATTATTCTTGACAAGATATACGAGAGGTGTTATCCTATTAAATAATAAAGTAATCACATCAAAAAAGTATGAATTAAAGCAATCTTTCTAAGAATTTAATATTTCTTATCAAGAGAGGTGGAGGGAAAGGCCCAACGATACCTCGGCAACCATCAGAATTATCATTTCCTGAAAAGGTGCCAATTCCTACCTTAAATTTAATTTAGGGAAAGATGAGAAAGAGGAGCTACATTTACGATTGTATATTACCCCTTTTTCATTGGATTTTATGAAAAAGGGGTTTTTGTTTTAAGTAATTAAGCAAACTAGAGATTAAGTAATTTAAAAACTAAAATAAAAAAACTTAAAGGAGAGATATCAAAATGAGTGAGAGAAATTTAAAATTTGATACATTACAAGTGCATGCAGGTCAAGAACCAGATCCAGCAACAGGATCAAGGGCAGTACCTATTTATCAAACAACATCTTATGTATTTAATAGTGTAGAACATGGTGCAAATCTATTTGCTTTAAAAGAAGCTGGAAATATTTATACTAGAATCATGAACCCTACCACCGATGTATTTGAACAAAGAGTAGCTGCCCTCGAGGGTGGAGTAGGAGCATTGGGAGTTGCTTCTGGTTCTGCCGCAATAACCTACTCAATACTTAATATAGCTAGAGTGGGGGATGAAATTGTTGCTGCAAGCACTTTATATGGAGGTACATATAATTTGTTCTCTGCCACATTACCAAATCTAGGAATTAAAACGAATTTTGTAAATCCTGATGACCCAGAGAATTTTAGAAAAGCCATTAATGAAAACACTAAGGCACTTTATATAGAAACAATTGGAAACCCGGGAATTAACCTAGTAGATATAGAAGCAGTTGCAGAAATAGCCCATGAAAATGGTATTCCACTAATTGTTGATAATACCTTCGGTACACCATATCTAATTAAACCTATTGAATTTGGAGCAGATATTGTTGTTCACTCTGCCACTAAATTTATCGGAGGGCATGGTACATCGATAGGAGGTATAATAATAGATTCAGGTAAATTTGATTGGGCTGGAAGTGGAAGATTTCCTGGACTTACAGAACCGGATTCAAGTTACCATGGAATTAGATATGCTCAAGATGTAGGAGCTGCAGCATATATTACAAAGGCTAGAGTACAGCTTTTAAGAGATACAGGGGCAGCCATCAGTCCATTTAATTCATTCTTACTACTTCAAGGCTTAGAAACATTGTCACTCCGAGTAGAGAGACATGTATCCAATACAAAGAAGATCACAGAATTTCTTTCAAATCACCCTAAAGTATCATGGGTTAACTATCCTAGTCTAAAGGATAGCAAATATAATGACCTAGCTCAGAAATATCTACCAAAGGGAGCTGGTTCAATATTTACCTTTGGAATAAAGGGTGGAGTAGAGGAAGGCAAGAAGTTCATCGAGTCCCTTGAAATATTCTCACATCTTGCCAATGTGGCAGATGCAAAATCCTTAGTAATACATCCTGCAAGTACTACCCACGCTCAGTTAGATGAAGAACAGCAAAAGACAGCAGGAGTTACTCCAGATATGATAAGACTATCTGTGGGAATTGAAGATGCCGATGACTTGATATATGACCTTGAACAAGCACTAAAGAATGTATAGGTTAAATGAAAAGCAAAGGAAAAAATAATAAAGGTTTTTCATATTAAATATAGAAATATAAAGCAATGAGATAAAGATTTAGAAGCAGGTGTTCCTATGTTTATTGAATCCCATATGCATATAACTTTAGATGGCATAGACTTTAAAACATTCCGTAAAAAACTTAAGCAAGAAGGAAATAAAGAAATACTTCGTTCAATTTTTAAAATCTATAAAAAAAATAATATTTATGCCATCAGAGATGGAGGAGACAATCTAGGAGTAGGAGAAGTAGCCCGAAAACTTGCTAAAGAAGAGGGTGTGATTTATAAAACACCCATTTGTGCTATATATAAAAAGGGCTGTTATGGTTCATTTCTAGGTCAAGGAATTAGAGATATATACGACTTTAAAAGTACTTTCAATAAATTAAAAGAAAAAGAGCCTGACCATCTAAAAATAATCCTAACTGGTATGATAAGCTTCACTAACTATGGTGATGTTGGAGAAGTTGGTTTTACCTTAGATGAGTTAAAGTATATGGTAGATGCCGCCAAAGATAGGGATATGACCGTGATGGTTCATGTAAATTCTTCTGAAGCAATAAATCTTGCCATAGACTCAGGAGTTGACACAATAGAGCATGGTTATTTCATAACAGAAAGAGAACTTTATAAAATGGGAGAAAAGGATATTGTTTGGGTACCTACTCTAACTCCCCTGGGAAATATTCTTAATGCTAAAGAAAGCAGATATGAAAAAGAGATACCCGTAATCCAAAAAAGTTTTAATCAACATCTTAAAAGTATATACAAAGCCTATGATATGAAAGTCAAGTTAGCCATAGGTAGTGATGCTGGATCCTATGGTGTCTATCATGGAAAGGGATTCTTCGACGAAATTGATTATTTAGAAACAGCAGGGATTCCTAGAACGGAAATTATAAAGATGAGCTTTGATAATGGATGTCGTGCATTAGGATTAAATAAAGAGGAGATAGCCTTTCTTCAGAAGATTTAATTTTTACTTGTAGATTTATAGGTTATACATTATAATGAATATCATAATATAAAACTAAATATCATAAAAATAATTGAAGGCAATGGTGTCTCTGAAAGGAGAATACCATGCCTTTTTTATTTGTTTGTAAAAATAATATGTATTTGAAGAAAAGGGGAAAATAGTATGGAAAAATTAATGACTAAATATGGAGAGCTTACAGGAATATCATACATTGAAACCTATGAAGACGGATCAATTAAAGGGTGTGTCCTTAGAGAAAGAAATGAAATAAAAACCAATTATGGCACCATGGTACCCCAATACACAAATGATGAAGAAAGACGTAAAAATATAATGTCCCTAAAATTTCATCAGAGAGGTACTCTGAGAAGTATTGCCCTACAAGACCAAGTAAGAATAGATACAAATCTAGGAACCTTTCCAGCAGAGCTCATAACCTTCTATGAAAGTGAAAAAATTAAAAGTATATTTCCTCTAAATGGTAGGCTTACTGGATATTGGACTGAGGAAAAGGAGTATGCATTAGCCGAAGAATTCACATTTAAACTACCCTTGGTGACCTTTACAAAAAAGATAATAAGTATAAAATTCTATGAAAAGAGAGCAGTAAAAAGCATTACCTTTTGGCCATTGGATGTGGTTGATATTGAAACTCCAGTAGGAATAATAACCGTTCGTATAGGTTTAGAGCTATACCCCAGTGGGCAAATAAAGTCTGTTGAACCAAATGAACCTACTATTATCGATACACCCATAGGAAAGATATTAGCCTATGATCATAATGCATTGGGGATTCATGGTGATACTAACTCAATAAAACTCGATGAAAAAGGCTCCATAAAATCAATAGCTACATCAACGGATCAGATAAAATTAATAGATAAGGAAGGAAATAGTAAGATATATAAACCAGATTTAATACCAAACTGGTGCAATGAATCAATCATGCAGCCTGTACCAATGGTTATTGAATTCGAAGATAATATAGTGAGATTTAATAGAAATAGTGAAGATGAGTATGATATAAATAGATATGAATTTAAAATAAGAACGATATATGATGAAATATCAGGCTGTGCATCCTGTTCGGCTTGTGGGTGATGGATGAATATATAAAAATCATGCAAACCAAGTAAAATATTGGATTGCATGATTTTTATATTGAAAAAATAAAAACTACTTGTGCTAAAAGTAATAATGAAGTTTCTGGCCATTTCGTTGATGTCACTAAAATGGTCCAACGGAGTTATTTTTAAATTATATAATAAATTCAAAAAAATGTTAAAAACCACACTACAGTATAAAATTTGATATTGATACATTGATATAATCTTTATGTAACAAGTTTACTGAGCCTAGCTGTTTTTAATGTGACTAGGTCATTTTTGTGAAAAAAATTCACGAATAAGATTGGTTAACAGGTTAGTGGCACGACATTTATAATCACTTGAGGGATATTTTAATAATAGAGGAATATATTGCTTTTCTTTTCCAATTGAAAACATATTTAAATTATTATTATCAGAACAGCAGGAACGGTAATTAAAAGCAATACCTATTCCTTCATTTGCAAGGGCAACTGCCATTTCAGCTGAACAGTTTTGGTTTATTGTATTAGTTTGGACATTTATATTTCGAAAATGTGACCTTGCTATTTTACCCAGTATTGTCCGTGGAGGACTTAATAAGAAATGCTCATGAGCAATTTCTTTGAAGTCAACCCACATGCTCCCATCATTATAATAATTTATTTTGGATTTCAAAGGGAAATCTTTATGGGCAACTATTACGACCTCATCTTCTAATATACTGTGTGATTTTATTTCTTTAGAGATTTCAGGTTTTGCAACGAGAGCCATATCAAGTTTGCCCTTTGAAGTAAGTTCTTCTAAAACTACTGAGTGATGTTCATGAACAATAATATCTACATTAGGATAACGAGAATTAAACCTTTTTAAAATTTTAGGAAATAGAAATGATCCTCTATACGAACTGATTCCAAAATCAACCCGTCCTAAACCTAAATTTTCTATATCATTTATTTTATTTTGAGTTCTTCTATATTGTTGTAAAATTTTTTCAGCACTATCTACATATATTTCACCTGATTTTGTAAGTCGTATACCCGTAGATGTTCTTATAAATAATTTAGTTCCCAAAGATTCTTCAAGCTTTATTAAAAATTTACTTAGATTTGGTTGTGATAAAAATAATTTTTCGGAGGCTAAGGACAAGCTTCCTGCCTCGGCAATAGCTATTACATATTCAAATTGTCTTATATCCATGAATATAATCTCCTTTTCTTATATTTTATCATCACACTAAATTAGTAAAGTTGTGCCGGGGGTTTAACCCTAAAACTTTTTGTTAGCGTTGGCTTTAAAAACCAGTTTATTGTGAACAGGAGCCCTTCTTCAAAGGATTCAATTATTATAATAACATAAACCAATCTAAAAAATATAATGAACTCGCTATAACTTTTAGGAATACAATGTATTCGATATTGATTGTGGCTGGAATATTAGATATCCTATACAATTTAATCATAATTCAAATGCAAACGTTTTAGGTTGCTGTAAATACACAAATATCAAATAATACTATTTAAATTTGTGGCAAACCTTTACAAAATTTTTATCAAAGAATTAACTAAGGATAAAAATAAGCTTTTCGGGTTGAAAGACCTATAAAATAAATATTTTGAAACTGAAAAATATTAGAAATTTAACTAAAAGAGGAGGATAATTAATTGAAAAAGAAAGTTGACTTAAAAGGAGTAATTGATATGCATGTACATACTAACCCTGATTTAAGAATCAGAATGTATGATGATTTTCAGTTGCTTGACGCAGGTGTAAGAGTAGGAGCTAGGGCAATAGTAATCAAAACTCATCTCGGCTCTACTATTGAAAGATCTATTATGGCCAATAAATATAACAAAATTGTAAATGGGGTTAATGATTTTGAAATGATTGGAAGTATAACCATGAACTACTGTGTTGGGGGAATAAATCCGATAGCAGTAGAAAATGCATTAAAACTAGGTGCTAAAGTTGTATGGTTACCCACACAATCTGCTAGAAATCATATAGTTAGAATGAACAAGCCACTTAAAAATGTAGTAGATGTAGTTAAAGATGGTAAAGTAGTAGACGAAATGCATGATGTTTTCAAACTAGTAAATAAATACGATGTAGTATTAGCAACTGCACATATTTCACCTAAGGAAATCGATATCTTTATTCCAGAAGCCAGAAAAGCGGGGGTGAAAAAACTAGTAGTTACTCATCCAGAATGGTGGGTAGTTGAAATGAGTATAGAACAACAAGAAAGACTTGTAAAAGAATATGATGTGCTTTTGGAAAGATGTTTTGCTCAGAATATGGGAGGTGGAAAATATAAAAGCAATCTTCCTGAAAACTTAGAAATTATTAAGAAAGTTGGATACAAAAATGTTTTGATAAGCACTGATGGTGGTCAAACTGAAAATCCAGCATGGGAAGTAGAGATTGCAAAGTATATTGAGTTTTTATATGATAATGGAATTTCTGAACAGCAAATTAATTACATGACAAGAGAACTACAAATGGACTTATTAAATTTAAATTAAAATAAAAACAAAAGGGGAAGGTGAATGATATGTTAAGTTTACTTATTGTACTAGCAATTATGATGTCAATCGCAATAGGCTATAAAACAAAAATAAATACGGGACTAATTGCAATCGTTTTTGCATATTTTATAGGAAGTTTTGCAATGGGTATGAGTGCAAAACAAGTTATTTTATCGTGGCCGATTAGGATTATGTTTATAATTTTTTCTGTTTCATTATTTTACAATTTTGCTCTTGTAAATGGAACACTTGAAAAGTTAGCCAGAAATTTATTATATGCATGTCGTAAACATCCTGGACTTTTACCATTTGCCTTATATTTAGCAGCAGCTTTAATTGCAGCACTTGGAGCAGGATTCTTTACAGTAATTGCATTTATGGCACCCATAACCTTACTAGTTTGTGATGAATCAAAAATGGATAAATTAGTCGGTGCAGTTGCAGTTAACTTTGGGGCATTATCTGGAGGAAACTTTATGACGAGCGGACTTGGTATTGTATTTAGAAGTCTTATGGATGAAGTAGGTTATGCAGAACAAAGCTTTGGTTATACAGCAATAATATTTATAGCAAGTGTAATATTTGCATTATTAGTAATTGCATTATTCAGATATATACCTAAAAGCAATAGAAACATTGGCGCAGGTGTTGTATTCGAAAAACCTGAACCATTAAATAAAACTCAAAAAATAAATTTTTACTTAATGATAGCTATGATAATAATAGTACTTTCCTTCCCAATTTTACATATTATAGCACCAGGAAATGATACTATAACGTATATTAATAAAAGAATGGATGTAGGTCTTGTTTCAATAGTATTTTCAGTAATCGCACTACTACTGAAACTCGCCCCTCAACAAGAAGTTGTTGCAAAAATACCTTGGAAAACAATAATAATGATTAGTGGTGTTGGAATGCTTATAAGTGTAGCTATAGAAGCTGGGACAATTAATGCATTAAGTTCATGGGTAGGTTCGAGTCTTCCAAACTGGGCAATACCGATAGTATTCACGATAGTTGGTGGATTTATGAGTTTCTTCTCAAGTACAACAGGCGTTGTTACTCCAGCATTATTCCCATTAGTTCCAGAATTAGCTGCTACTACAGGAATAGATCCTCTCGTTATATTTGCATGTATAGTACTTGGAGCTCAAGCAACAGCAACTTCTCCTTTCTCATCAGGCGGTTCACTTATTTTAGGTTCATGTCCTACTGAGGAAGAAAGAGATGTGATGTTTTCAAGGTTATTATTTATAGCTGTACCAGTGTGTATAGCAGTAGTAGTAGTATTTAACATCGTATTATCATTTATTATATAAATTAGTAGAGGTTATAAAAAAAATATTTGAAAATGTAGTTTGGCTTATTAAATGAAGTCATGTTAACTAAGTAAAATTCTTAGTTAACATGACTTCTTTGTTTTAAGCTTCAAATATTATAGAAGTATACAATAATATAGGGTTAATTGATTAATTATTTTTCTACAGGTTCAATGATATAATTAGAGTAACAGTATATAAAAGTTGGTGAAGCCAGTGACTATAAGTTTTAAAAATAGTAATAAAAATAACTATTTATTAGCCTTTATTATTATATTAATAACTGAAATTATAATTGCAATCTTTGTGAAAGACACTATTATCCGACCCTTTGTTGGAGATATTTTAGTAATTATCTTAATGTACACGTTTATAAGAGGGACTATACAAAAAAATATAAAGTTACTACCTCTATACTTATTCCTATTTGCTACTATGGTAGAAATAGCCCAATATTTTCGTATTGTTGAGATATTGAATTTACAAGATAATAAATTTATATCTATTATTATTGGAACTACCTTTGATAAAAAGGATATTCTATGTTACTTTATAGCTACTGTTATATTATTTATATGGGAGAAGATAGAGAAAAACAAAGACATACCCATGAAGTATGATTAGTGATTGAGGAGTGTATTTAATAATGTCCGACGAAAACCAAAATGATGATTTATTTGAAGAAAAATATGTAGAAGATGATAAAAGTAAGAAGACAATAAGAATAATTGCTTTAGTAACAGCTTTATGCTTATTGATTATGATCATAACTCCATTATTTAGAAATCTTAACCTACCTTCCCTTAATTTTCTTAAGGAATCCTTTAAACTAACCCAGAAGCCTGAAATAGAGCAGTTGCAACAATCCATAGTAACCATTACTGTTAATGGTAAAAAAGGAACGGGATTTAATATTGATGAAAAGGGATTAATAGTTACCAATGCCCATGTGGTAGAAAATAAAAAAAAAGTACCTATTAAATTTTACAAGGGTAGACAGTTCAATGGTGAAGTATCAAAAGTATATCCAGATATAGATGTAGCTTTAATTGAAATAGATGGGAAAGATTTGCCGAAGCTAGAACTAGATGAAAACTCAGAAATTAATAAGAATGATGAAATATTAATAATTGGTAACCCATTAAATTATAATGGTGTAGCTAATAAAGGAGTAATCTATGGAAAGGCTAAAGTAAAGGGATTAGATGTACCAATTCTATTAGTTGATGCACCGGTTAATAAGGGCAACAGTGGTAGTCCTGTAATAAATGAAAAAGAAGAAGTCATAGGAGTAATATTTGCCACTGTAAATAATGAAAACTTAGATGGTAAAGAATTAGGGGCAGCAATACCGATTGAATACCTTAAAAATAAAATAGATATAAAGAAAGCTAGATGAATACAGCAACAGTCTATTCGTGGCAATTTTCGAGTAGGTTATTTTTGAATTATATAATAAATCCTAAAATAATTTTAAAGCCCATATAACAATATTAAATTTAGTACTTGTACCTTAGTATAATCTTTATCTAGCAAAGTTACTGACAATCAAGTGGATGATAAATAGATATAGATTAGTAAACGTGGATGATAAATAGATATAGATTAGTAAACATAGTATTATTCTTATGCTACAAAAAAATCAGGAGGAATGTCTATGAAGATTTATCATGGTTACAGTGTTGTAAAATAAACATATGGAGATAAACTATGCAATTGGAAATCAAATCTGTTAAAATACTGGTATTTTAATTTGTCATTAACAATGAAATATGAAAAGTCATGTAAACTAAGGAAATACTTATATTACATGACTTTTATTTTAAAAAACTATTACTGATTTCAAAACATATTTAGTGAATTTTAGATTAATATAATTAGATGAATTTTATAAAATTGAGATTTGCGACAAAAACTTACAAAAAATAATTGCAAAATTTGCTACAATAGAACTAAATATACTAACATCCACTAAATTACTTATTAATGAGAGTGATATGAATGAGAGAAAAAATAAGGGAATACTTAGCTGAAGAACTTAAAATAAAAATTGATAATAAGAAATTAATATCTGTAAATTTATTAATAAAGTATCTTTTTTCAAAATACGGTATTAAGATTGATAGAAATGAATTATATAAGTATTTACAAAACAATGATAATATAATTCAAGTTTCGGATGGTATATTTATACCAAGTAAAGTAATTGACCAATTTAATGGAGATATATTAAAAATGGAAGATTATTTGAAAAATAAATATTTTATTATATCTCCAGACCTAACAAATATACAAAATGAAAAACCATATGATGTTAATTATAGTGACATAAAAGATTATTGTAAAGACAGAAGTGATTGTAAAATAAAAGAGGAAATAAACTGTACTAATATAGGTCAAAGTAATGCCCTATTAAACGATTTAATAAGTTTTTTTGATGATTATTATGAAAATCATAGGACTGCTATAATGTTAAATTATTCTTTTTATACTAATTTTAAAAGCTTTTCAGAAGATGAAATTATTAATAGATTAAATAATAAAGATATCTTTTATCAGTTGACTAAAAAAAGATATGCGCTTAAAAAATGGATAATAAAAAAAATGCTTAACCATTTTATGATAAATAATAATTCAATAGATATATATACAGCAGAAGAAATAGTAAGAAAAGTATTAAATGTTCGTAATATAAATAGAAGACATCTAAAAGAACAGTTTTTTAAAAATAAGACATTTATAAATAGACAAAATGTATTAGAAATTCAAGACAATATTCACAAAAATTCAGATGGTCTATTTAAAAACAATATATATAAAAAGAATAAGTGTAAATCAATTGAAAGAACCTTATCTGACATACTGCACATGCCTAAAACTCTGGATAAAATACTAATTGAATTGAATGTAAGTTCGCAAAAGTCTAATAAAATTGAAATCATCCTTTCTACTCAACAAAATATTAAAATAGATAATCATAATAAATATATATACTGTGAAAATGAAGCTTTTCAGGATACTTTACATTCATTAATAAAGAAAATTTATACTAAGCATAATTACATAATATCTGAATTCACAACTGAAAATCTAATTGAAAAAATTATTAGATACAAAAATAAGCCTATTCATATTAACGAATTAGAGACTCAGCTGAATTATGTAAAGAGAATAGAAAAAGAACAGATTAATAACATTCTTATAAATGATAATAGATTTAAAAAAACTGGATTTGATGAATGGTTTCTAAGAGAATTAAATAAATATCCTGAGTTTAGAGAAGATTTCTATGATCTACTTAGTGAATTAGAAAGAGAACTTAGAACAAAGCGGTGGAATATATTTAAACAATATGTTTTTAATGATAAAGCTACTCTAGAAAAAATAGGAGAAAGATTTAATTTAACTAGAGAAAGAATTAGACAAATTGTAAAAAAAGTTGAGAGAATATTTGACGATATAGAATATAAAAAAAAGGTTCTACCTTATGTAATATATTTTCAAAATGCTTTCTTTAATAAAAAAAGAGTATGCCTTATAAATACTATAGTTAAAAGCAAGCTATATTATAATGTTTTTGGTGAATTTAATATTAAGAATCTAATTAATTTCTTCAACAGTTTTAACTATATAGAATCTAAGAAATATATTTATTACAATGAAAAATACATAATTAGTATGGATAAAGAAAAGCTAAGTTGTCTGATAGAAGTTTTCAAGAAAAAATTTGTAAAGACCTCTATAGATATAGTTCCTATTGATGAAATTTATAACTTTTTTTATAATTATAATTTTTATGGGAAAGATTTTATAATTAATCTGTTAGAAGACAATTCTAATACATTAATAGTAAATAAAAATAGTGATGCTATTTTAAAAGAATCAAAGATTAATAAAAGCGATATTACCTGGTATATTTTAAAAACATGTGGAGAGCCAATGCACTATTCAGAAGTAGCAGAAGAGTTTAGGCGATTAACAGGAGAAGAAGATATTAAAGACAGAAGTATTCTGGCTTTATTAGATAGAACCCCTGGAGCTATAAGAATATTTTCTGGTTTATTTGCTTTGAAAGAGTGGGGTATGATACCTCATAGGCATACTAAAGATTGGAATTATAAAGTACTGAAAGAAAAAGGTGAGCCCTTGCATTATACAGATATATATAGCGAAGTATCAAAATATACATTATCTAAAGAAAAGACAGTTTATGCATACTTAAATGCAGATGATAGAGTTATTTCTTTCTCTAATGGATATTATGGATTGCGCGAATGGGCAGATGATGAAGAAAAGGTAGTTAGATATAATATATCAAAAGAAATGATAGAACATAATTTTAGAGCTCGGAATCTAATTGATACGTTTATTAATAAATCGGGATATCACACAACTGTATACTGCTTATCAGAATATGCTATTAAGAATGGATTTTTAAGAGTATCCACAGAAATACCTATTTCTTTATCTAAACAATTATACCTTATAGATTATAATAACATTAAATATTTTACTACATTTAGTGACCAGACTAACAATCTTTATAGATTAACTACTTTCTATAGAGATAAAGGATTAGAGACCAATCAATATGTATACTTAGAATTTATATCAGATAATATAGTAAGATTATTTACTAAAAATGAGTTTGATTCTTATAAAGGGCTAGATTTAGATATTATTAATGATTTGAATTTTCTTGAAAAAGTAAAAGATGAAAGAATTATAAATAGAACATCTATAGTGGCACCAAACGATATCAAAGAATTTGGACTACTATATGGATATGTATATTATGAGGATATACAAAAAATAGCACAATCAATTGAAGACATCAATGATTTTTTAGATGAATTAACTGATATGGGAATTGTATTCAAGGGGGAGTAGTCGCTTGGAATATATAAAAGAATTTATACAAGATTTAAGTGAAGATCTAGAACAAAGACTTTTTGCTCCTTCTGTAAAGCTTTTAGCAAGAAAATATTATGTTAAATATGGTAAAAAGGTAAGTGAAAATACAATTCAAGAGTACCTATTAATAGATAACAGATTTATAAAAGTAAATAATATTCAATTTGCTAGTAAGTCTAGGCTTACAAAGTATATTGAAACATTAAATAACACAATGGATTCTACTAATGACGATGAAATATTAAAGAAGCTTAAAGAAAAACTGTTTGTTAGTGAAATAGATAAGTCAATATTAAAGCAATTCCAAAGAAAAAATCAGGAATATCAATATGATACTAGTGAGATTAGACCTATACTTTATTTTAAAGAGGAACAGTATGATATAAATTCTTTAAAAGAGATAGTCAATGTGGGATTAGATAAAGGATATTTAAGTATTAAAGTCATCGAAGAGGCATCTAAATATTATAAAATGCATCATGATGATATAGTTGACGAATTTATTAGAAAAGGAATTCAGATTCGAGAAGATCAAAATATTAACTTTGAATATTCGATAACTAAGAAAGAAAAAACAATTTATACTTCAGATTTTACTAATGAAGCAAAAAATAATAGAGTTCACTATGAATTAAATCGTAGTGATAATATCTTATTAACTGATCTTAGGATGAACGAACTAATCACATGTATATTTTTAACAACCTTTAAAGAGTTTTTAAGTTTTAATTATATATCCACAAAACACCTAAAAGAAATAGATAGAATAAAAATAGCAGAAATATACAACGAAGATATAATGAATACTTTTTTAGGAAATGAAGTGACAGTTGCCTTTAGAAAATATTTAAGTAAGAATTATGAACCTAATTTTCATATTAGTCTAATGAATAGATATAAGGATAGTCAACAACTAAGTAAATGTCAAGAAATTAAAAAACTGACTGCTAATGTTGAACTATGGGAAGAAATTAGACATCCACTTAAAAATTTATTTCTATCTCATGAAATTGTGCAGAGATTCACAAATCTTATACTATTGACTAACGAAGCTGGAAAGAAATCTATGTTTCATATAGTAGAACATGCAATCACTAATGAAATGAACTGGGAACTGAAGAATATTTTAATCGGTGAAAAAGCGACTTCTGGAATTAAGCCCATTAATAATGGAACAGATGTTTGTTTTAGTTGTGATTTAAAGAAATGCAAAGTAGCATCTGATAAAATAAAAAGACTTTTATTGTTTTATAGATATATTTATGTTGATTCTTTTATAAAAGATTTAGATAATAATGTAAAGCAACATAAAGAAATGTTGAATGATATATTTTTGCTAAAATTTATTATTCCATATACAATTGCTGTTTCTACCAAACAAATCTTTATTAAATTAAATATAATTAAATCGGCAAAAATTTTATATAAGAATAATGGATTGTATTGTCCATATGATGATGAATGGGTGGTATCCAAATGATAGGATTTTGTAGTTCGTGTTTTGTGCCAATTATTGATAGTGATACATGTAGTTTGTGTGACGAAGAAGTTAAGCAAATAAATGGAGACTTAAGGCCAGTTTTTTATCCAGAAAAAAAATTAATATCAATAATACTAAATAAAGATATTACTGATAGTACAGTTTGGTCTAAGGCTTCAAATTATTATTTAATAGATGGAGAAAATATAAAAGTTGACTATGTTAGTATAGTTAAAGATAAAAAAAGATTAGATAAACTTTATAATGAATTCTGGAAGCAAGCTAATTTTGATTACGAATATTTAAATAATCAAGAAGATATATTAGTTAAATTTATAAAGGCAAATGAAGATCATTATCATAGAATTTGTTATGAGGCAGAAAATTATATTAATAGTATTGTAGATAAATATGAAACGAAAGGATATATACCGATAGTATCATTCTCAGGAGGGAAGGACTCAACTGTAGTTTCTAGTTTAGTGAGAGATTCACTAAGTGACCAAAAAATATTACATTATTTTTCTGATACAACGCTTGAATTTGATTTGACTGCAGAATATTTAAATGAATTCAAACAGCTAAATCCATATGTTCCATTTATTATTGAAAAACCGAATCAAGACTTTTTTGAACTTTGCAATGAGTTTGGCCCTCCAAGTAGATTAGAGCGATGGTGTTGCACTATATTCAAAACTGGAACTTTAGGGAATCAGTTCAAAATTATACCAAGAAATAAAAGACCTATTTCTTTTTCTGGTATAAGAAAATCAGAATCTGTAGAAAGAAGCAAATATAGTAAGACGCAAGAAACATCTAAAATTCATAGACAAATTGTTGCGATGCCAATAATAGATTGGCAAGACATAGATGTTTGGTTATATATCTTAACAAAAAAACTGAGTTTTAATAAAGCTTACTATTATGGATTTTCAAGAGTAGGATGTTGGTGTTGTCCTAATAATTCGAATTGGTCAATGTTATTAACCTCAATATATATGAAAAAAAAATATGAAAAATGGAGAGATTTACTAATTGATTATGCCAAAAAAGCTGGAAAAGAAGATTTTGAAATATATGTAGACCACGGATATTGGAAAGCAAGAAGGGGCTTAGAAGGATTAGATAAATATCAACCTGAAGTGGTAGCTAAGGATTGCGACATAAGTGATAATGCTAAGATATATTCAATAGAAAAACCATTAGATGAGAACTTCATAAATGTATTAAAGCCATTTGGACAGATAAAAACGATTTGGAAGAATGAAAACACATTAATTTTAGAGGTTTACGATAGAAAAACTTCGGAAAATATTTTTAATATAGAACTTTATTTAGGAAAGAATTTTTTTAAGATAATACCAATTATTGAAAAAAACATATTGCTTCTTTATCAAAGAATAGAGTGTCAAATTAACAAGTACTTATATTGTATTGGCTGTTCTGCATGTGATAATCTATGTATAACCAAAGCAATTAGTTCCCAAAATGGGGAATATAAGATAGATGGCAAGTTGTGTACGAGTTGTAAGGATTGCATTGGTAAGTTTTATGGTGGTTGTCTAAGAGCCCAATACCACAAATCTAAAATATAAAGGGGACATCTAAATGTTTGCACGACATAAAACTTTTTATATTAGAAATGGATGGCTAAGGAAAGGTTTACTAGCTTTAAAACAAGAACCAAGTATTTTTTCACCTGCTAATATGGGACTTGCCATAGACACATTAGGTATAGGAAAAGTTATGGTCAGTTCGTTAAGATACTGGCTAGTAGCCGTAGGACTGACAAGTGAAGAACGGGAAGGGAATGTAGTAGTTCAATACCCTACTAATCTAGCTGAAATTATAATGAAAAATGACGAGTACTTTGAACGAAAAGGAAGCCTTTGGTTATTACATTATACTCTTGCATCAAATAGCAAAGAAGCTACAACTTGGTACTGGTTTTTTAACGACTTCTCTTATAAAGAATTTGATCAAAATATATTTTTAAATGAGTTAAAGAAATATTGTGATAAGGTATTATCTAAAAAAGTATCTGAAAGTTCGCTTAAAAAAGATTTTTTATGTTTAAAAAATACTTATCTCTTTTCGAATAACGATTCGGAAGAATATTCTATAGAAGATACACTAGATTGTCCATTTAGAGAATTAAAACTATTAGGGGATAAGAAATATTCAGATAGATACTCAAAAGAGAACATAAATATAAATGAACTGAATGCTTCCATAGCATTTTATTGTATCTTGGATAAATTTAAACCTGAATTAAATCAGCAGATAGATTTTGATAGTCTTATGGAATCAGAAAATAGCATTGGAAAGATATTTAATTTAACAAAATCTCAGTTGTATGATTATCTAGATGAAATGGATAGACGCAATTATATAAGCGTATATAAGCGATTTGGACATAATTATATTGTGATTTTAGAAAACGATAAGGGAAAAGTCTTAGACGAATACTATTCAAACCATTATTTGGATTAGAGGGATGATAGATATGAATGACATATTATTAAATGACTTTATTAAGATATCTAAAGGTTTTGTATATTCAGTAAATATTAAATGGGATTTATATAATTTAGAAAAAATAAATTCATATGTTCCTACCAAGGAATCATTAGAAATTTCCAAGCAAATATTAAAAGATCAAAATGGTGCGCATTTACTAGTAGGTTCTTATGGTACAGGCAAGTCACATTTGGTTTCAGTTTTAGTTAGTTTAGTATCAGGCAAATATAATACTTCTGATTTAGGAGATCTATTAGAAAAAATAAAAAATAGTGATGTTGATTTATTTAAAAAAGTAAATGCAGCTCTTGATAGTAAAAGTCGAAAGATGATTGTGTTCCCAGAAGATAGTTTATCAGATTTTAAGCAAGCTGTCTTAGTAGGTATAAAGAATGCTTTAAAGAAAGCAAATTTAGATGATATTTTACCAAGAACTTATTTTGATGTAATTAGAGAAAAATTAAATGATTGGTTAAAGAATTATAATGATGTTTATCAACTGTTTAATAAAAATATAAAAAGTGAATATGGAATAGAAATAGAACAATTTAGTAAAATGCTAGGAAATTTAGACACTCAAGCCTATGAAATTTTTAAGAACATTTATCCAAAGCTTACTGCAGGAAGTGTTTTCTCTCCTATGTATTATGTTGATCTAATTGAATATATCCAAGAAATTGAACAACAGTTAACAAGAAAAGGATATGATGGACTATATATAACCTTTGATGAATTTGGAAAATATTTGGAAGAAAATATAGAAGGCATTAATACACAAGATGTACAAATATTAGCTGAATATTGTAATGCAAAGGATTCTAATACAGGATTAATTTTAATTACTCATAAGGATTTTGCTCAATATACAAATAGAGTAAATAACGATATTGTATATGAATGGAGAAAAATAGAAGGTAGATTTAACAAAGCATATTTGAGGACAGATAAATATCAAAGCTATGATATAATCTCCCAAATTATTATAAAGGAAGAGAGATATTGGAAACAATTTCAGGATGATTATAAAGATAAGTTTAATGAAATAAGGTACAATATGCTCTCAATTAAGTTATTTCAAGATTTATCAAGTGACTTATTTAATAAGTTGATTGATGGAGTATATCCTTTAAATCCATCGGCAACTTTTTGTTTAGTAAGATTGTCGGAAAAGTTAGCGCAAAACGAAAGAACAATGTTTACATTCCTATGTTCAGATGAAAATTTAGGGCTTAAATCATATATGTCAAGGAAATATGCTGAATTCCCTTTGTTTAACGTAGAAGTAATATATGATTATTTTGAGAACCTTATGAAGACTGATGGCGTTAACAGTGAAGCATATAATATATGGAAAAAATCAAATAGGGCGTTACAATTAATTGACAACAATAGTATTAATCAAAGAAATATTATAAAGGCATTAGCTGTAGTAAATATAATAAATAACATTGATATTTTACCACCTAATCAAGTAACTATCAAAGCTCTTTTAAATATGTACAATGATAACTTTAATAAGTCAATACAGACACTTTTAGAAAATAAAATTTTATTTGAAAGAAAAAGTTTAGAACATTACTTCTTCTATGAAAGTAGTTATATAAATATATTTGAAGAAATAGAAAAAAGAGAAGCTTCTTTCACAGAAGATTTTATAACTTTACTAAACAAATACTTTCAGCCAGTTCCTATTCTTCCAAGAAAATACAATGATGATAACTATATAAGCAGATATTTTTTATGTGAGTATATAGGATTAGAACAGATAAATTCTAATTATATAGACAATGAATTTTCAAAAAACTATTTAGATGGGAAAATATATTATATTATTCCTCAGAATCCAGAAGAATTAAAAGAGGCTAGTAAAGTTTTAGAAAGCCTTACCCGATTTCCTCAAAGTATCTTTATTATTCCTAAATCATATTTACCATTTAGCGATATTGTTAAAAAATATAGTATCTTACAAGAAATGCTTGAAGATGAAGAATTTCTTAAAAGAGACCCACTCTTATATGATGAAGTATGTATATATATAGATGAGACAAAAGAAGAGATAAATAAGCTATTATCGAATATTTTAAATAATGATTATAGAAATATTTATATTTATTATCAAGGCACAATTGTTAAAGATGTTTCAACTAGGCTGCAATTATCTAACAAATTATCCGAAATATGTAGTTGTGTTTATAGTCAGTCTCCAGCTATAAACAATGAACTTGTTAATAAAGATAATTTAACAGCTACCATGAAAAAAGTTATGAAGAATGTAATAGCAAAACTGTGGCAAGATAATTTAGAAGATGATCTGGGATTTAAACCTTTTAGTGCAGAACATACACTTACAAAAACAATACTAATTAATACTAACATCCTAAGAAAAGATGACACTAATTATTCAATAAATTATTCAGATAATCATGTTTCAAGTAAGATAAGAAATATTATGATTCTAATAGAAGACTTTTTACAAAAATCAAAAAATAAAGAGATTAAGTTTATAGATTTATATAAAGAATTAAAAAATCCTCCCTATGGAATACGGGATGGTATTATTCCAATTATTATTACTTTAGCAATTAAGAAATATAGTGATGTTATATATATTAAGGATAGAAATATATACACTGATTTAGAACCTAGTGTTGTATTGGATATGATAAAGAAACCTGAAAGTTTTAATGTAATATTAGATATCTGGGATAATGATAAAAGACAATATATTGAATCGCTAGAAACATTTTTTAAACCTGACAATAACATATCTAAGAAGAATAGATTAAGAGCATTATACATTGCTCTTAAAGAAAAATTCATAAAGATATCTAAATTTTCAAGGGTAACAAAAAGGCTCTCAGAACAAACCTTAGAAATAAGAAATATTATTGAAAAAGATTACAGTGATTTTAGGGGGTTATTTTATGAACGACTCCCAGGTTTATTTAATATGAATTATAGAACCACATATAAATCATTAGTAGGGGCATTTATTGAGATGGAAGCTTCTGAAAATAATTTAAGAAAGGAAATGAGCAAATATTTAATAAGTGTTTTAGAAAAAGACGATGTTCAAAATAATATTGATTTAAATAAATCTATACTCAACTGGTATAAAAACTTGAATTCAGAAGAAACAAAAATAATATATAGCAATAAGGCAAATATGTTTTTAGATTTAGCAAAAAATATAGATCAAATTGAGAACCCATTAGATTTTATAGCTGCTAAATTAACTGGATTCTATTTAGGCTATTGGAATGACGCTCAAATTGAACTTTTTAAAGAAGATATTATTGACATTATTAATGAAATAAAAAGAGGATCTGAAAAGGTATCAGATCATTCTTATTTAGAAATTGCTGTTTCACAAAATGGCGAGTATATTGAAAAACAAGTAGAGAATACAGAAATAAGTTTTATTGGAGAGAGTTTGTTTGAAAAGTTAAAAAATGATATAAGTAACTTTGGTAGTGCAATTGATGAGAATGAAAAAAGAACTGTATTATTAAAACTATTAAAAGAATTTTTATAAATAGAGTGAAATTTAACGAATTTAGTTTAATATTAGGAGGGATAAAATGTCACAACCATATTCAGGGCAAAAGTTTAAGTTTGAACCTCAATATTTAATAAGCATACTTGAGTATTTTAACAATATTACTGATAAAAATATAAGGGTTCAGAATGTGGCTGAAGACTTTGGGATAGGAGTTCCTAAAGTACAATCATTACTTCAATATTTAAAAATTATAGAATCTATAAGTGATGATTTGCAGTTAACGAATTTTGGTGAAAAACTTATACAGTTTAAGAATAATGATGAATTTATTTATCCACTAATATATTCTAAGCTTTGTAGAGGTTGGGAGAATGGAGGGCACTTTTATTTCTCAAGACTAGTAAATGATATATTTTATGATACGGCGTTTTCTAGTAATAATGTTATTCCTATTGAAGAATTAAAGGAAAGAATGCTTGTTTTTAAACATGAGATTGGAGTAGATGAAAGATATATAAAAGATCTTACAAGACAAGCAGTTTCAAGTTTAGCTAATGAGGCAGATGGCTTTGGAAAAATGGGGATAGTTAAAGAAGTTGAAGACAATAGTGTATATGTTAGCTTTTATGAACCTCATTACCTAGTTGCAGCATATATAATATTTGACAGATGGGGTGAAGGTGATACTGCATTTAAATTTGATAACATTGTTAATGGAGACTATAATCTAGGCAGAATTTTCTTCATGTTTGAAGAAGATATATACCCTATATTTGAAAAAATGAAGCAAAACAGGTTTATATCAATTGAAGTAACTGGTGGGCTTAATCAAATAGCTAAAAATCCCAGAATAACTAAAGAAGACATATTAGAGGAGATGGTGAAATATGTCTAAGCTTACTCCTTCTCAATCAATTCTTTATGAAAAGATTATTAGTGAGACCAGCAAATTCGCAAGAATCCAAAATTATTTATTAGTAGGTTCCTCGGGTAATGGGAAAACCCATTTATTAAGATATATTAGTAAACATATAGATAGTGAATATATTAACTTTGAAAATGAATTCGGAATAGACTTTTTTCAAAAATATGATTACAGAGTTATAGATGAAAATATTTTTTTAAAATATATTAGTGAAAATATAGATTTTAAATATAACAATAAACTAATAATGATAGATGAATTAAATGGAGTATTGAGTTCTATTTATCAGCAAAGGCGCATAATCAATCTGATTTCAGGTTACATGACAAGGGCATATAGAAATAAATATTTAATTTCAATTAATGGGCTTTATTTATCTGATATTGATTTAATGAGTAGCTATGAAAATAAAATATTTGCACTTAACTATACAGAGGAAGATAATAAATTTATTTCTCAAGCAAGACACATTTCTTCAGTAGTTTCAGAAAATTACAAAAATGCACATTACTTTAGATTTGCAAATTAATTTTTGAGGGGAAAGGGGGATGCAAGATGAACATGCAGATTAATGATATAGTAAAGATTAAGACCTTCAGACCGGTTATTAATTTAGAATGGGCTAAGGATGGTGCTGAGAGCTTATCCTTAGTAAATAGTTATATTATTACTGAAGAACTTGCTGAACAATTTGAGAAAATATTAGAATCTATGACCTTACAAAGACATGAAACACGTCTTGGAAAAGTAGGGGAAGATATTGATATGGAAAGAATTCTAAGATCGTTTATTATGAGGGGAGCTTATGGAACTGGTAAATCCTACTTTTTATTAGTTCTTTCTTCATTACTTGAATGTATTTATAATGGGAATTATGATGAGATAATAGAGAAGTTTGAAGATTTTCCTAATATTATTTATCATTTAAATATACTAAAAAGAAGAGATATGAAGTTCTTAATCGTAAGAGTAAATGGAAATGAAGAGATAAATAGAGATTTTGATGATGTTATTCAAGAAGCTGTTATAAAACGTATAACTGAGGAATTCGGAGAAGGCATACTACATAGTGCTTATGAATTAGCAGCTAGTTGGTTAGATATAAATAAAACAAAAGCACTTTGGGGTGATGTGGAAAAAGCATTAAATGAAATGGATTTGGACTATGACGAATTAGTTTCTGGTTTAAAAAACCGCAAATCAGAATATATAAAACAATATGAAAATCTAATGTTTAGAGCTTTAGGTCAAAATATTAATATAAATAAAATGAAACTAACTGATTTTATTAATGAGACAAATAATTTAATTAAAGATAAAGGTTATGAAGGTATTGTTATTATATTTGATGAGCTATCAGCTTTCCTAAAGGCTTCTCAAGAAGACAAGAGAATAAGTAGAGATTTAGGAAATGTACATGCACTTGCAGAAGCAACTGAGCCGAAAAGAAATTTAGCAATGTACTTTATTTCATCAATGCATCTGGATATATCGCAATTCTTAGGGGTAATGGTAGATAAAGATGAAATAGATAAAGTTAAAAGAAGATTTAGCCAATTATCACTAAATTTCGAGAGCTCTAACAAATTAATAGCTAGTTTAATTGAAATTGATAAAAATAAATTCAATTCTTTAAGAGAGGATTATAGCAGTTTATTCAATAGCCTTAATACATATCATAAAAGTACGTATGAAAAATATTATCCTCTACATCCTGCAACTATTGATTATCTAAAATCAGTTTCTGAATATTATGCACAAAAGGAAAGTACCATATTTGCTTTCTTGGCTGAAGTAGTTAGAGAAACAAAGTTAAAAGAACCTGTAGTAGTAGACAATAAATTAAACCTTGTTAATTTAAGTGACGTTTATGATTACTTTATTCAGAGTGTTATGGAAAAAGATAATAGCATAATGCGTTCAATTAATTCTACATTAAATTTGTGTGATGATAATTTCGAAAAAAATATAGTGAAAACTTTAATAGTATCAAGAATATCTGTTTTTGGTGAAAGTCAGCAAGTTAGTTCAAGTTTAAAGTCAGATCAAATTAAGTATTTTTTACTTGATGAAACTAGAAAAACTAATGATTTTCTTGAGAAAGTTACTGACAGTGCAAAATCGAGCATTTTCTATGATAAGAGTGAAGATACTTATGAGTTCATAGAAAGTGGAGTATCAAAGGTTGATTTAGATAATTTAATAAAAGAAGCAGCTAAAACTATAAATCCTAATATATTCTTTAATCAATTACTTAAAGATATTCCAGGGACTATTATTAAAGATAAATACAATGTTTCTCCTAGAAAAGATATCACACCTGTTGATAGAGAATTTGGAGGTCAAAAATTTGCTATTCATCATATTAATTCAATTGTTAATAAATCAATAGGACGCTTAAATATTGGCTTTGATGGAACGATAAATTTTGTTGTTCCAGGGATAGATGAAAAATTAACTGATATTCAACTACATCAAATCAAATCAAAGCTTAAGGAAGTAAAAGAGAATGTTTGCATAGCTATTCCTAAAAGCTTTAATATAGAACGGGAAAGTCTAATAGAATTTGCAGCACTTCAGAAAGTAGCTGAAGATGAAAAAGTTAAAAATGATGAAGGCCTTAAAAAACATGTAGACAGATCTATCAGTAAGTCAAGGAGAAATATTGAAAGAAGTATAAAAGAATTTGGTAATCTTGCCAACTTTAAATTTGTTTTTTCAGATAGTGTAATTGAGCCAAATGATATAAATGAGCTTTATAAATATATGATTGACAGATATTATTATAAATTTCCAGAAATAAATGTAGAAAGGATTAATGGTAGAACTTCTACAAATAGATTAATAGATAATTTTATTAGTAATGGAGAAGACCAAATACCTACTACTTCTAATAAAGAAGAGCATAAACAAATTAGAGAAACTCTTGTTCCTTTAGGATTAGCAAAATCAGATGATTATGTTGGAGGAGAGAAAGTTCAACTATCTAAACCAAATAGTAATGATAATAAAAAATCTTATGAAATATGGAATCGTATTATCGAGGGAGGATGTACTACAAGGGACCTATTAAACATACTAAGTAGTGCTCCATATGGATTACCAGATTTTTTAGTTGAGGTATACCTAAGCTGTGCTATTGCTCTTGAAGAAATAAGAATTTTTGAAAATAGTTCAATAATACAAAATAATAGTAGAGAAATTGCCCATATATGCTCTAAAAGCTGCAAAATCGAGAAGTCTGGAGTTAGAATTTCAACTGATAAATTACATCAATTAAAAGATATATGGAAAGTATTTGGAGTAGTGTTTTCAAGCAACGAAGAAAAATCCTTTGATCCTGACAAAAAAGTGAAACAAATGGAATTAAGACAACATTTAGTAAGGGATGTAAGAAGCATAGTGGAAATTCTGGAAGCTCAGAGAGCTAGGTTTGATATATTAAAGATTAATTCAACTCAATTAGATAATCTAATTACTCAATTAAATAAACCTGTAAATAATTTAGAGTATATACTACCAGAGAAATTTTTTGAGTTTTTTGTTCAAATACCTGAAAAAGTATTTGAGAGAGAGTATCAAAAGGCATTATTTGAATTAGAAAACTTTTTAAAAAATTTAAAGAAATTTCAGAAACAGTTTAATGAAGTTAAAGAAATATATAATGGTATCAATGCTAACAAGAGTAAAGAAGATATTGATTATATAGAATGTATAAAAGAGAAAAAAGATAATTTAGTAAATGAATTTAATGAATATCTGCAAACACCATTTGATTTTTCTGCAATTGATAGTATTAAGATAAAATATAAAGAACTTATAGAACTATATAATAAAGAGTTCATAAATCTCCATAAAGAAACAAAAGAAAAAGTATTAGAGGCTAAAAATTATATAGAACAAAAACAAGTATTAAATTTGCTTACAGAATTAGGGAAGATAAAGTTTAAAAACCTTCAAAAAGTAGACAGTATAATGAAGAATTTAAGAAGTTATAATGTTTGTCACGAAAAATTCCAAGAAAGAAATAATACTAAACTATTGAAATGTACTTGTTTAGGTCCGACAACTAATTTGCTAATAATGGATAACGTAAAAAATAATATAAATAAAGTTAAAGAAAGCTGTGAAAGAGCTTTAGAAGGGTTAGCGGTGAAATACGTTGAAGAACTAGTAGCACTAAATGAAGAAAAAGAAAATAAAGAATCGTTTAGTCAATACTTAGTTAACAAGTATCCAAAACATAAAGAAAGTTATATAAAATTAATGGGATTAATGACTAATGATTATGAAGGAAATATAGACGAAATTATTACTATTTTAAGTAACTTAACAAAACTCATTAATGAATATATAGATATGATACCTGAAACAATTACACCACCTAAAAGATTAATAAGTTACGACATTTTTTTTGATAATGTAGTAAAGGAAGAATTATTACAATGTGGCAGAGTACATCTGAATATGCATGAGTTTCTAGAAACCATAAAAAAAGCTTGGAGCAAAGTTGAAGATCAATATGATGAAATAAGCATTTCATAAACTTGGGGGATAATTATGAAGATAGTTTTTAATATTATTAAGGATTATGATGATGTTTACAAAGATAGAGATGGAAAATCAATTTATATAAACTCTAATGAAGATTATATTAAGTCTAGGATTATGATTAATGAAGTTAAAGCTGGAGAAAAAGAATATCCTGTTAATATAGTGGTGAAAGATAAAAAATTTGACGAGGGATATTTAGATCTAAACCAGTTAGAAGACTTTGTTAGAATTGAACAGATTGACCCTTATGAAGTGATTGAAAGTAAACTGGATATCAAACTTTCAGTTTGCTTTGATATAATTCTTATCAAAGATTTAAGCATTCTACAAAACTTAGATAAAATAAAGCTACAGTATAATCAGGACTATACTTTTGAAGAAAATATACTATTATATTCTCTAGAATTAAAGGATTTTAAAGATTTTATATTAATAAATGATTTGTTGATGTTTATAGATAAAAAGCAAGAACAAATTAATAAAATCCTTGAGAATAGTTTGTTAAAAGATACATTTTTAAGTGTGGTTGAAGAAAATACTATGCAAGACAAATTAAAAGAAAAAATAGCACAATGGATATATGAAAGCAAGAATGTTGGTTGGCTGTTGTTTAATATTGTTACAAGTAAAATTTTATTAAAGTATCGAACATTTCATAAAAACACATTAGGATTTACTAACTTATTTGCTGGGGAAGATATTAGGCATATAGGTTATGATATTATTGAAAAGCTAATTTATAACAACACTAATTATATTTATAAGATAAATGAAAAGTTTAAATCTAAATTCAATCAGCTTAATATATTCCAAGAATCTATTGATTTAGAATATTATTTAAATAATATAAGTGGATATATTCCTTTTGAGCTAACTTACTTTTTGAATAGGATAAAGGAAAATATGAAACAAGTTGTAGAATCTAATCAATTTGATCATTTATATGGCACTTTAAATAAAGCAAAAAAAATATTTTATCCATTATCAAATAATGATAATAGTCAATGGGAATACTTAAATGATTTAATTTCATTCTTAGATAAGTATAATGAATTGACTAAACTAATAAAAGATTATAATGAAATTGAAGAATGGTTTGATTTTTACAAAAATAAATACATTAGACTTTTCAATGGTCTTGATCATAGTCAGAACATATATATACTTATTTCTAAAATGAAATTTGATGATAAGCTTGAAGAGTATCTTATAAGTCATGTGAGAATCATAGAAAATGATATAAATAATAACTACGAAGATTTTTTATATAATAGTTACACTGAATTTTTAAGAATAAATAAAAACATGACAATTTCGGGTAAGTTAAGAGAGATAAGTGAAACCATTAAGAATAGTAAAGTTATTTTAATAGTAATAGATGCTATGAGATTTGAAATGTGGAATGTTATAAGAGATATTTTTGAGACTTACGATTATTCTGTTACTAATGATAATGATGCAACACTAGCTATGTTACCTTCAGTTACGGATATTTCTAGAAGAGCCTTTTTTGCTGGTAATAAATATTCTAATATGATAAATCAAAAAATAAAAAGTGATTATACATTTAATATTAACGATGAGTACTCCCACATTAAAAGATATTATGAAACTAAAAAAATTGCCTTTAATAAAGGTGGCAAATCTGATTTTAATAAATTGATGAAAGAAGAAGCAGATATGTATGTTTTTATCTATACTGATGTAGATGAGTTGTTTCATGGGTTGATTGACATTGATAAAGATATAATACATACTATATTCAAGGCACAGGTGAATAATTTCGTAGAACAAATAGAAGGAAAGTTAGCTTTTGATAACTACAAGATAGTGTTAACTACAGATCATGGAAGTATTGATACTTCGGACAAGATAGATATAAAATTGTCTAAAGACATTTTGATCTACCTTGAAGACAAAAAAGTAAAATTTGATCAGCATGGTAAATATTATAAATTATATTGCGATAAACTCATATCAAGTGATGTATACAATGAATTAGTCAGCTATTTTAAGGGAAATGACCAATGGCATGTTATTGATAGAGATAATATGTCTCTGTATGGATTACCCACAGAAGACTTATGGGGACATAACTTGCTTTGGATTATGGCTAAATATCAATATTGCATTAAAGGTTTAAAGGGGTCAAATGTACATGGTGGATTAAGTATGAAGGAGACTATTATTCCATTTATAACATTAGAGAAGAATATCGATAGCCTTAAGCCATTAAAGATCGAATTTAATGATGATCTACAACTAAACGAATTATCCAATATAGAAATTAAAATTGTAAATCCGAATAATTTTAATATAAAACATATCAAAATTATTTCAAGAGAGCTTTATTTTAATGTGAATATTGATGCTATTAAACCATTTGAAGAAATAAAATTAAATGTTAAGCTAACACCTGAGCAAGGTGGAAATATACATTCTAATATTGCTGTGAAATATGAGTTTAAAGGTAATGAAACAATTGATAAATATAAAAATATTTTCTCAGTAAGAGAAAAGGCAAAGGATAGAATATCTAAGAATGTTAATAAATCAAGAAGCTTAAATTTTTAGATGGAGGTGTTTAAATGGAATTATGGGAAGAAAAACTAGTTGATAACTATGGAACGGCTGTTATTAATAAGAAGCTTGCAATTGAATATCAAGTTAAAGGACTACCACGATATGTTTCGGAGTATCTATTAGGATTTTTTTGTCAAGATGGAATAAATGAAGTCAATTTAAAAGAAATGAATGAGTATATAAAAGAACATCTTATTTCAAGTAAAGAAAAGGAAAAAGCTAGACATGAATTGCAAAGTGAATTAAAGAAGCAGATCATTGATAAGTTCAAAGTAACTATAAATCTTACTAGCAAGAAACATAGTGAAAATAACTTGGAGATACCAAGTTTAGGTGAGCAAAAGGCCACAGTATATAATACTATCTTAAAAGAACATCCAAGACTTCTTATAGATGGTATTTGGGGACTAGCTCAAGTAGAATTAGATCCAATAGAAAAAGAAATACAAATGACAAAATTTAAACCTTTCCAATTATCAGACATTAATTTAAATGAATTTATTGAAGCAAGACGAAATATCTCTACTGAAGAATGGATGAATATTTTAGTTAGTACTATAGGTTTAGACTGCAGTAATTATGACTACAGAAGCAAATTAATCATAATATCGAGGTTAATATCTATGGTAGAAAAAAATGTGTTTATGATGGAGTTCGGATTGCCAGGAACAGGGAAAACATATGCTTTTGAACAAATTTCTGCATATACACGAGTTATATCAGGAAGCAAGATAACAGAGGCACAATTATTCTATAATTTAAGAACTAATCAAGAAGGTATACTATGTCAATATGATGCAGTTGTATTTGATGAAATAGATAAAGTAAAAAATTCTGGTATAGATGATAAGGTTGTTAATAAACTTTATCAATATTTAGCTTCAGGCAAGTTTGACAGAGGAGGAGTAGAGAAGAATAGTGCATGTGGGATAGTAATGGTAGGTAATATGCCTAGAGAAAAAGCAGATAAAAATGAGCTTTTACAAACATTACTTCATGAAACTTTAATACATGATGCATTTTTAGATAGGTTAGCTGGAGTAATTCCTGGGTGGGAATTAGAATCAATTAAGAATAAAGATGATAGTCTTACTAAGCATTATGGTTTTACAGCTGATTATTTTAGTGAGATATTAAATAAATTAAGGGATAATAGTTATATTGATTTAATTAAAACTAGACTGAGATTATTTAATGCTGGAATCAGAGATGAAGATGCAGTTGAGAAGATAATCTCAGGCTTAATTAAGCTTATATATCCTCACGGAGAAATAGACTATGAAGAATTTCAGAAGATAGCTGAATATGCTATTGAGTTAAGACAATTTGTAATAAATCAAAAATACTCAATATATAAGAAGCCTGAATATAATAAGATATTAAAATATGATATTAATGATGGGGTGTTGTAATGTATTCTGTATTTATATTTCCTACAACTAGCTTAGTTTTCTATTCTCAAGACATTTTAGATGATATTGGAATTGAATATGAAATTATTCCTACTCCAAATGTAGATAAAGTTTGCTGTGGAGTGTGTATTAAAGTACCTAGAGGAGATAAACTAAAAGTTGAGAAAATACTTGTAAAGAATAATGTAGAAATAAGTGTAATAGGAGATATAGAAGGTATAAGCTTAAGTAATTATAGGTCTGTTAGTTAAGGAAATTGCAATAGAAAATTAAAGGTATAAATAAGTCGAGTGCCAGGGAAACCTCTGAAAAATTAGCACAAAAATCGAGTTTTCCTTCTGGATGAAAAATTATTCATTGAAATTTTCACTAATCTATTTAGATTTTCCGTTTCAGAAGTAAAAACAGAGATATAGTGATCATATTCAGGATTATATCTATCTTATGAGCTCCTTTACCGGAGCTCTTTTAAATTTAGCTTGTAACAACCGCAGGCTTAAAAATCAGGTTTACCATCCTGATTATATTGCAAGCCATATTTGCCAAAGTTATGTATATTTTTGCTCCTTTGAGTTTTACGTATCTATTTCTTTGAAGCCCATGGTTTCTAACCATAGTAGCAAATCTTCTTTCTATTTTAAACCTATTATTGATAGCCTCTTCAAAAGCTTCAGTTTTTACTCTTAACATGTCATTTAGGATTGCATCATATCTAAGTGGAACATCAACCTTCCTAGATTTACTTACCACATTACCTTTTTTATTTCTATATAAACATTGATCTCTTAAGGAGCATTTATCACAAGCTTTACTGTCAAATTGGAATTGTTTAAATTTCTTATCATTGTATTTATTAATTTTGATTTCATATTTTTGTGTTGTTATACCCGCAGGGCAAGTACAGAACTTAGATCCTCACATATAGTGAAGTCTTTTAATCCGAAGTAAGATGCCTTCTTACCAGACTCTTTGTAAAAATTAATATTTGAAACAATTTCATTATCTTTAAGATAAGCACGATTATCCGTAGTTCCATATACCTTATCTGCAGAAATCTCTTTGGGTTTAATCTCTAAATTTTCTTCTACCTTTTCTATTAGTTTTTTAAGCTTTTTCTCATCTCCAACATTAAATGGAGTTTGAACAGATGCAAGTATTATTTCACTATCTTCATCAACTATTATATGGTCTTTATAACCCCTTTTTATATTGCCTGGAGATTTATGGGCAACTCTAGCATCTGGATCTACAATACTAACAATTTTGTCTTTTTTATTATTTATGTATTGGTCAATAATATCATAGCACATGCCAAAGAATTCCAAATATTTTGTATTACTTTGTAGCTCATCATATGTTTTAAGGTAAAGATAATTTAAATGCCTATCGGCAATCTTAAAGTGGGTTTTTGAACTTACCCTATCTGAAAGCTCATATTCTTTTTCAATATCCAATTCAAATTTTTCAAGCTGTTGCTTCGCAAGGTTCTCATTAAATCTTTGGAGTTCTCTTATAACTTTCTTAAAGGCATTTTTATAAGCTTTTTATTCGAAGGATAATTAACATTAGCCGCTACATCAGTTGTATCAATCATGTACCGTTTAGTTTTTATTAAATCTTTTTGGATGCATTGCGTTACAATCTCATTAAAAAAATCTTCAAAATCTTCTTCACTTAGGCGATTAACTCTAAAATGACTAATGATTGTGTCATCTACTACAGGGTCATCTATAGATAGTCCTAAAAAACAACGAAATACAATGTCGGTTTTAATTCTATCTACTACTCCTAGGTCTGAAAGGTTATATAAATATTCAAGTAAAAATATCTTAACCATCATAATGGGATCCTTGGAACTTCTTCCTAAATGGCTATATTTATTCTTTACTTTTTCATATACGAAACTAAAATCAATAACTGAATCTATTTTAGCTAATAGATGATCTTTTGGAACTAATTTATCAAATATCATATGATTAAATACATCAATTTACCCACTATTTTTACCTATCATTATCCCATCAATCTCACAATTTTCAATAGTTTCGTTACTTTTATTATTGCCAATTTACTGGTTTTTGAGACAACTACTAGTGGGAATGTCATAAGTATATTAAGGGCATATATAGAATTAAAATGCATAAAAAAATACTTAATGTATAATCATTTAAAGTTTATATTTTTTCGGAGGTTTCCCAGGCATGCACTGGCACCTAACTTTTCGTATATATCTTTAAAATATTCTTTTTTATCTTCCCTTTCAATACGCATAATATTATCTATATCAAGTATAATAATATCTTCATTCATCTCAAGTTTTACCCTATTATAAATATTCCCTTGAAATGGTGAGGCCGCTGAAAAACTCAAACCTTATCACAAGAAATTGTGATAAGGTTTGAGTTTTTCAGTGGCCTACATAGGTTGGCTCTTCTTTTATTTTAAAAACGAATTTAAAGGAAATAGAGAGCCAACATAGAATTTTATAAAGGAAATATAGGTTTATTTTGTAATTAATAAAAATTAGTTACAAGGGGGGAAGCATTTAATATGACACTAAAAAAGGGCATTTATGAACAAGTCATAAATAAAGCTTTAAATAGAGAGATTGAGAAGAATATTAGCGAACTAGATATATATAAAGAAGATATTGAGTATACAGATTCGAGCAGGATATTATCTCAATATTTAAGCTATATAATTAAGAAAGGATTAAACTATTATAAATCTTCTAAAGAAGATGTTATTAAACAAATAGATATATCAAATAGGTTAATTGAGTTGTTTTCTAAAGTTATTGAAGATGAAGAGTTTAATGATTATAAGATTGATGAAACTGAATTATTAAGAGGAATTTTAGATAAGGAAATTAAGCAAAGAGATATTAATAAGTTACACCCAATTACATCTATAGCCAAGAGTTCATTATTTACAGGAGCTCATACGGAGCCGACGGTATTCAGTGAAATAAATAAGGAAATTCTTACAGCTGATAGGGTAGATTTATTAGTTTCATTTATAAAATATAGTGGACTTAGATTGATAATGGATTCTTTAATAGAGCATACCAAGACAAAACCATTGAGGGTTATAACAACATCATACATGGGAGCATCAGATTATAAAGCGATAAAAATGCTTTCCGAGCTACCAAATACAGAGATAAAAATATCCTATGATACTCAAAGAACTCGTCTTCATGCCAAAGCCTATTATTTTCATAGAGGAACGGGATTCAGCACTGCCTACATTGGTTCATCTAATATATCTAAGTCTGCTCTTACGGAGGGAACAGAATGGAATATGAAGATATCAGAGTATACATCCGCTGAGGTAATAGATAAATACCGGATAACCTTTGAGACATATTGGAATGCCAATGAATTTAGAAGGTTTGATGGTAGTAATATAAATGATACAAGAATGTTAAAGGAATCTTTAAGTAAGGAAGTTAGTAAAGATGGAATTAAATTTAACTTTGATATTAGACCCTATGCCTATCAACAAGAGATACTAGATAAACTTGAAGTTGAAAGAAAAATATTTAAATCAAGAAGAAATTTAATAGTAGCAGCTACGGGTACTGGCAAGACTGTTGTGTCTGCCTTTGATTTTAAAAGATATTATAAAGAAAATCCAAACTGTAAACTTCTCTTCTTGGCCCATAGGAAAGAAATTTTAGAGCAGAGCATAGGAACCTTTAGAGGTATTTTTAAAGATCAGAACTTTGGAGACTTATGGGTAGGAGAGTATGCTCCTAGTGAATATAATCATGTATTTGCATCAATACAAACCTTGAATGCAAATTCAAAGCACCTGGAATTTGATAAAGATTATTTTGATTTTATAGTATTAGATGAAACCCATCATGGAGCAGCTGAATCCTATGATAAAATCATAAGTCATTTTAACCCAGATATACTTTTAGGTCTTACAGCTACTCCTGAGAGAATGGATGGAAAGGATATTCTAGAGTATTTTAATGATAGAATTGCCTATGAAATAAGACTTCATGAAGCTATAGACAGAAACCTTCTTTGTTCATTTCATTATTTTGGGATTACTGATAATGTAGACCTTAATTCAGTAAGATGGGCTAGAGGAAAATATGATGTAAGTGAGTTGAATAATCTATATACAGGTAATGATATAAGAGCAGATTTAATTATAAGAGCATTACATAAATATATTACTGATATTGACTTAGTTAAAGGGATTGGATTTTGTATAAGCAAAGATCATGCTAAGTATATGAGACAATACTTTAATAAAAGAAATATACCATCAATATCCCTAGATTCAGACTCGTCGAAGGAAGATAGAAATAGCGCACAAGATAGATTGAAAAGAGGAGATATAAAGTTTATCTTTGTAGTTGACCTTTATAATGAAGGAGTAGATATACCAGAGGTGAATACAGTATTGTTTTTAAGACCCACTGAATCATCTACCATATTTATTCAACAACTAGGTAGGGGATTACGGATATCAGAAGGTAAAGATGTATTAACAGTGCTTGATTTTGTAGGACAAGCCAATAAGAAATTTAATTATAGAACAAAACTAAGAAGTATTGTAGGAAAGACAAATAGCCCCCTTGAAAAAGAAATAGAAAATGAGTTTCCTACATTACCTAAAGGATGCTTTATACAGCTGGAAAGAAAGACAAAGGAATATATATTAAATAATATAAAGGAAACCTATGCAGATAGACGAAATCTCAAAAGGATGTTAAGAAATTTTTCCTATGAGACCAATATAAAACTTTCATTAGCTAATTTCTTAAGACACTATCAACTAGAAACTTGGCAGATATATAAAACATCTAGTTTCTACGAACTATGTTATATGGAAAATCTAAAAAAAGATTACATGGTAACCGATAAGAAAGAATTAAATAAGTCACTTGAGCGGGTAATGAATATTAACTCACTAAAATGGATTGATTTCTTACTTGAATATTTATGTAGAGAAAAATATATGGTTGAAAACCTAACAAATAAAGAAATGACTATGCTATTAATGTTTCATTATACAGTATGGGGTGACTCGCCAGAAGGTGATATAGTATATTATCTTAATAGACTAAGAGAGAATAATAAATCAATATTTGATGAAATAATAGAGCTTTTACAATATAACAGAGATAATATTGATTTCATAGAGGAAGATATAGACCTTGGTTATGATTGTCCTTTAGAATTATACTCAAGATACAACACAGATCAGATTTTAGCTGCTATGGAAGTGCATACAGAAGATAAGAAAAGAAGCTTTAGAGAAGGTGTCTTGTATATAGAAAATAAGGATACAGATATATTCTTTATTACTTTAAATAAATCTGAGAAGCATTTTACAAGCTCTACACTATATGAAGACTATGCAATTAATGAAAAATTATTCCATTGGCAATCCCAAAGTAGGACATCTGATACATCTCCAACAGGTCAGAGATATGTTAATCAAAGAAAAAATAAAAATACAATATTACTTTTTGTAAGAGAATATAAAAGTGAAAATTCTATCACATCACCATTTTATTTTCTAGGAAAAGCTAATTATGTATCTCATAAAGGGACAAAACCAATAAGTATTGTTTGGGAATTAGAGAAGCCTATGCCTATATTTATTCTCAAAAAATCAAATAAAGTTGTGGATGTTATATAAGTTTACAAATCAAAGGTTGAAAGGAGTTATATTTAATGGATAATATAAGAGAAAAAGTTAAAGAACTTACTTTAGCATTGTTGTATTTAACTTCATGGGAAGAAAAAGAATATGGAGAGAGTCATCAGAGAAGCTGGAAAGGATATCCCTTTGAGATATTAGATGAATTAAATGATGAAGGATTAATTTATGGAAGTAAAAGAGCTAAATCAGTATATATAAACAAGGAAGGGATTAAGAAGGCTTTAGATATTCTCAAAGCTTATGAAATAGAGGATAAAGATAAAAACGAGAAAGGTTAAAAAAGTGGATTAGAGGAGATTTTGATTCAGAAAAGGAAGATGCAAAGCTTAGGATATTCCTAAGAATACTAAGGGATATATTTCAAAAAGACTACGAAGAATTTATAGAGACATTAAGAGAATCCATAACAGCACTAGACAAACTAGAAAATCAGGAAAAGGGTATAGAGTACTTTGAAACCTTTATTAGGTATATAATGAATGCTAGAAATGATTTAGAAATTAAGACAGTATATGACATATCAAAAGAAATTTCTCTTGAAAGGAGTGAAGTAATCATGACTATAGCTGAGAAATTAATAAAAGAAGGTATGGAAAAGGGCATGGAAAAAGGCATAGAAAAAGGCATAGAAAAAGGTAGAGAAGAAACAGCAGAAGCAGCCTTTAGAAGAGGTGTAGATATAGACTTTGTGGCAGATATTACTGGACTATCAATGGATAAGTTAAAGAAGATACAGGATAGGGTCAAAAATGAGAATAATTAAAGATAATTTCATATAAGGAGGTTAAGATACCTTTTAATATATTAGAATACATATTAAGAGGTATTTTTAGTTAGGTCCACAGAAGGAGAAGGTATATTTGATATTGAATAATATAAAATAAAGTGAAGTAAAGGAAGAAAGACTATAGTTACTATAAGGGTCAAAACCAACACATGCTCACTAACCCCTTCATATATTAATTTTAGAATAAAAATATAAAAGGGTTATGATATGTGTAATGGTTATCTATTATATCATAAACATGAATTACATACCTATATAGGAATACAGATTTTCTGACCTATAATTAGTGGCATGACAGAAGATAAGAGTACAGAGATACGATTTTAATGAATCCCATTATTTTTAGATTCTGACTTTGCATACTTTTCTAATTGTCCAATAAGCTTTTCAAGTTCTCTACTTAGTTCAGCACCCTTCATGATTTTACCATGTCCTGTAATTACTATTGAAGGATTTAAGTCCTTTAGCTTTTTGACGGATTGACAAGCCTCAGTCCAATCGAAGGTGAAGTATGCTGGAGGACCTTTTATCTCTTTATCCTGTGTAAGTACTGCCGTTGCTGACTCCTGTCTTACAGTGGTAAATGCATCACCTGCTATGAGGATGCCATCGCTATTACGAAATAGTGCAATATGTCCTGGGGTATGGCCAGGAGTATGAATCCAACGCCAATTTGGCATCCATGGAATACTCCCATCTGATGGTAGAGGCTTTACCATGTCCTTTAAGTCGATGGCCTCATTTGGATATAGGGGAGATAACTGGGCCAGTAAACCTTTATCTAGTGAAGGATTGCCAGGAGGATAATTTTTCTTTCCTGTTAGATAGGGTAATTCAAGTTCGTGGGCATAGACTTCTACATTCCACTTTTTAATTAACTCTGTTATTGCTCCAACATGGTCAAAATGTCCATGGGTTAAAATAATTGCTTTAGGTTTTATATTTTTACCAAAACGATTCTCTGCAATTTCTTGGATGAGTTCAGCTGAATCAGGTAAACCTGCATCTATTAACACCCAACCATCGGAAGATCTATTAGGATTACCCAAAAAGCATAGATTCACCATTAAAATTGTCATATAGGCTAAATCAGGTGTTATTTCTTCTAGGGATTCCCTTTGATTGGTAAGCCTTTGGATAGTACTAAGTATTTTCATAGTTGCATGTTCAGCGGGGCTTGCTGTTTCATTGGTCCCCCTTAGGTTATTATTTTTCATGTGGCTATACACTCCCAATAATAATTATTTAGATTCATTTAATATTTTCTGTTGATTTTATGATTTTATGCTTGTTTAAATTATAGGTTAATAAAAATTTGATACTGAGTTAATAGATAACTTATTAAAATCCTTAGGAGAAAATATAAAGCAAATGGAGTATTCTAAATAAAATAAATAGAAAAATTGCTTTTCTACTGGATTAATATTCGATACAAAGAGTTTGCTCTATGTGAAATAGACTCTAAAATTATCGTGACTTTAAGGTCTTTTGATTTTACCAGATAAAAAAGAATATGATATAATTAACATAAAGATACATATGAGAAAAGAGGTATACTATGGGTCTTATAAACAAACCCCATGATAAGTTTTTTAAAGAAACCCTTGGTGATATTAATACGGCTAAGAATTTTATGATTAATTACCTACCAAAGGAAATTCTTGAGATAATTAATTTAGAAACATTATCACCACAAAAAGACAGCTATATAGAAAGAGAGTTAGAAGAAACATTCTCAGACCTTTTATTTAAAACTAAGATAAAAGATTCTGATGGATATATCTATTTTCTATTTGAACATAAAAGCTATCCAGCAAATAAAATATCAATACAGCTACTTAAATACATTATAAAGATATGGCAGCAAAAGGTTAGTAAGCAAAATACAAATAAATTACCGTTAATTATACCCTTAGTAGTTCATCATGGAAAAGCTGGGTGGAATGTATCATTAAAGCTATCGGATATGATAGAAAATTATGATGAGCTCCCTAAGGCAATAAAAAAATATATACCAGATTATGAATATATTCTATATGATTTATCTAAGTATAAAGATGAAGAGATTAAGGGAGATGTAAAGCTTAGGATATTCCTAAGAATACTAAGGGATATATTTCAAAAGGACTATGAAGAATTTATAGAGACATTAAGAGAATCAATAATAGCACTGGATAAACTAGAAAATCAAGAAAAGGGTATAGAGTACTTTGAAACTTTTATAAGATATATTATGAATGCTAGAAATGATCTAGAAATCAAGACGGTATATGACATATCAAAAGAAATTTCTCTTGAAAGGAGTGAAGTAATCATGACTATAGCTGAGAAATTAATAAAAGAAGGCATGGAAAAAGGTATGGAAAAAGGTATGGAAAAAGGCATGGAAAAAGGTATGGAAAAAGGTAGAGAAGAAACAGCAGAAGCAGCATTTAGAAGAGGAGTAGATATAGATTTTGTAGCAGATATTACTGGACTACCTATAGATAAACTAAGGAAGATTGAGGATAGAATCAAAAATGAGAATCATTAAAGATGATAATGTTACAAATTTTAACAAGCCCTGTGAATTTTGAAATATAACCAATTCACAGTTTTTTTTCTATTGAAAATTTATAATATTGGGATAAAATAGTAAATAACAGAAAAAATGGATTATCCTGATGATTTCGAATGGCAATTTATATATTTGGGGAGATATTTTATGAAAAGAAAAGTTATATACGTAACCATAGGATTATTAATAATTGCTTCAGCTTATATGACTTCTGAACTTATAACACTTAAAAGATACAATAAGGCCATAAATGAAATCACTATAGAAAATGTAGATTTATCAAAGATTGAAGATGGAATAGGAATATTGAATGCCCAAATAAAGGGCATTTTTATTTGTACAAATTATTGAAAGTGAATGATAAATTTTTTCAAAGCTATCTGAAACATTGTCTCAATATGTCGGAAAATGTATAATAAAGATAAATATGTATTATGCAATTAGTATTAAAAGATAATAGAACTGTTTATATCCAAAAATACTAAAAGGGAGGAGGTATATAAGCAACTAATAATAAAATATTTAGTGATTAATAAAAATATTGTATCAGAAAAAAGTTATATACGACCTAGGAGGTAGATTGATGACAAAACAACAAAAGAATAGCATTATGCTAAAAATAACCTTAAGTACGATAGTAATTATGTTGGTAGTTTTTATGTTACATAGAGTCTTTGATGTTTTTAGTATGCATCTTGCAATGAATAATATTGGTCAATTATCTGATAAAGCAACTTTAATAGCTAATATATTAATAGCAATACCTGTTCTTATATTTATTATGAGTTTATATGCGTATAATTTTGTAGATAAAGAACATAAGCAGATACCACTTCTAATCACCTTAGCACTCACCTTTGCTAGCATTGGAACGATTGCTGTAGGAAATGGAATGATAGAATATCACTTTTCAATTTTCATGGTTATAGCTATGATTGCATATTATGACTCCGTAAAAATGATTTGGACAAGTGCTATTATTTTTGCCTTACATCATTTTGTTGGTTACTTTACAGTACCAGAATTATTATGTGGAACAGGTGCATATCACTTTAGAGTATTAATGATCCATGCTGTATTTCTAATTGTTACTAGTTTAGCAACAAGTTTTATGGTTTTCATGAATAATAAAAATGCTAGAGAGCTAGAAGCTGAAAATAATCTAAAGAAACAGCAATTAGATGAGGTTCTTAGTAATTTAGTTACAACAATGGATCAATTAAAAGATACATCGGATACTCTCTTCACTAATGTTGAAGATACTATGAATACAAGTAATTCTATAAATTCAATGATGAATGAAGTAACAGAAGGGAGTTATAATCAATCAGAAGTTACTAATGAAAGTTCAAAAGCTTTAGAAGAAGTTGCTCAGGGTATAACTGAAATAGCTAATGCAGCAGGAAAGGTATCCAGCCAATCAACTAGCACTTTAGAAAAAGCACAAGGTGGGGAAAAGTCAATACTTAGGATGACTGAACAGATGAATACCATCAATAATTCAGTGGAAAATCTAGCATCTATTATAAGAGTATTTAGTGAAAAGTCAAAGGCCATAGAAGAAGTTATACAAATAATGTCAAATATATCTGAGCAAACTAATTTATTAGCATTAAATGCAGCCATAGAAGCAGCTAGAGCCGGAATCCATGGCAAAGGATTTGCAGTTGTAGCAGAGGAAGTCAGACAGTTAGCAGAACAATCTCAAGAATCGGCAGTAGAAATTTCGCAGCTAGTTCAGTATATTCAACAATATACTGAAAAAGCAAACGAAGCTATGGGTGGTGGATTAGAAGAAGTAAAGGAAGGAACAGAAGCAGTTCATGATACGGGTGAAGTGTTTAGAGCTATACTTCTAGCTACTGAGAAAGTAAACGAAGAGATTGCAAGAGTTTCTTCCATAGCTCAAGAGGTAGCAGCATCTTCAGAGGAGGTAAGTGCTTCAGTAGAGCAAGTTTCTGAGATTGCAGAAAGTACTTCTGGAAGAACTTATAAGATATCACAGGATGTTACAAAGCAAAACCATCATATAAAAGAAATATATAAAGTATCTGAGAGCTTAAAGGGAACAACCTATCAATTACAAGAATTAATAAGTAAATTTAGTAAGCAATAGCAAAAAGGGGGCAGATATCTGCCCCCTTAAATAAGAGTCCGTAAAAAACTTTGTCCTATCATCATAATCCCCACTATAACTAATGCAGCATTATTTGCTTTGTTTGTTTTATTCCATTCAGGACCTAATTTCTCTTTTTCATAATAATACAATTCCTTCTTGTAAGAAAATAGTTTAAAGCCTATCTTCTATATAAGATTTAATGTTTAAGCACGAGGACTTCTTGTGATAACATTACTATATTATCAATAACTATAACGACCATCAAATTAAAAAATTCTTAATAATTCAAGAATCGAATATAAATTTGCATATGGGTTTTAATATGTAAGTGAATATGTTAATGTAGAGAAGAATATTGCAAGGAATATATATGGTGAATATAAGGAAGATTTTAATTGTAAATTAAGCAAGTTAAATAGAACTACTGACTTGTGATGATGCGGTTAAAACTTTGGTGGGGAACTTGAGAATTAAACTAATCAAAACAATTGATTAACTATTACATGAAAGGAATATACATATGTATGATATAACTATAATTGGAGCAGGCATTAGTGGTATTTTCCTTGCTTATACTCTGTTGCAGACAGAAAGAAAATTTAAAATCTTGATGATAGAAAAGGGAAGAAAGTTTGTAGAGAGAATATGCCCCATTGAAAGTGCAGTAAGTAAAAAGTGTGTTGATTGTAAAATATGCAATAAGATCCAAGGCTTTGGAGGTATGGCAAGATCTGAGGGGAAGTTTAACTATACCAATGATTTTGGTGGCGATTTAGGGAAAAAAATAGGTAAAGAAAATTCAATGAAACTAATGAAGGATACTGATAAGATACTATGTTCCTTTGGAGCAGATAAAGTGAGGTTATATAATACAGAAAATAAAGAGCTGAGTGGAGAAGCAAAAGATAATAATTGCAAGATACTAACTACAAAAGTAAGACACTTAGGAACCAGTTTATCCTATGAATTTTTAAATAAAATTTATTTATATCTTAAGGATAAAATAGATATTAGATTTGAGACTGATATTACTTCTATAGATAAAAGGAGTAATGTCTTTTATTTGAATAGTGAAGATAAAGTTTTTCAGTCAAGGGTAGTTGTATTAGCCACGGGTATGAGTGGGGGAGAGAGATTTTTAGAATACTGTAAAGCCTTTGATATTAATCCAAATAGAACAAGAATAGATTTGGGTATAAGGGTTGAAATGAAATGTGATGAACTAGATCCTATTATTAAAGACTCCTTTGAAACAAAGATTCATTATAAGGATGAAGAGTTTGAAGCTACAACCTATTGTATGAATCCTAAGGGAAAAGTTATAAAAAAACATCAAGAAGGTCTTGTGATGGCAGATGGGCAAAATTGTTTTGAAACAAATAAACCAAGTGAGAATTTAAATTTCACTGTTTTTGTACCTAGATATTTTTCATCTTTATATGAGGCTAAAGAATATGCGGCAAGTATAATAAAACCTATAAATCAAAGCAGGGAAAGAATAGTATGTCAAAGACTTGAAGATTTAATAAAAAAAAGAGCAACAACAAAGGAACAATTAGATAAAAATAGTATTCAGCCTACTCTTAAAGGTGAGGGTGGGAATTTATATAATGTGATTCCAAATATCTACATTGATGGGGTAGTAAGTATTTTAGACAAAATAGAAAAATTAATAGGTAAAAAGGTTCATAAAGATACTTTATTATATGGGATAGATGCAAAATTCTATGAGCCTGAGATTGGTACTAATGAATATTTTGAGACTAAAGAGAAGGGGCTTTATGTTATAGGAGATTGTTCTGGAATAACATATTCCCTATCTCAAGCTGCCGCCAGTGGAGTATATCTTGGAAAACATTTTCTAAAATACTAAGAGATATATTCTAAAATGACTACCAAGAATTTATTTTAAAACACCCCTTTATATACATAAAGCATATAAAAGGGTGTTTTATATTATATTATTTTATTTTCTATAAACATTTAAGCGTTCATCATCATATTTTGCAAATCTACCTATATCATTAGGGTTGATAGGATCTTTTTTATCCCATGGCCAGCCACCAAAATTAGTGGCATTGTAATCTTTATATGCTTGATCAATTTCTTCCATTGTATTCATCACAAAGGGACCGTAATTCACCACAGGTTCATTGATAGGTTCACCTTCTAACAATAGTAAATAACTATCTTTATTACCATTTGTAATTGTAATCTCTTCATTACCTTTTAATTTTATACTGGAATTAGCTTTAATATTAGTATTATCTATTGTTATGTTGTCTCCCTTATAGTAGTATAGATTTCTATTTAGTGTTGCAGATATATTGGGCAATGTAATACATGAATGGGGCTCTAGCTTAATAGTGAGAATTCCAACGTGATTATTTCTATCATTGGCCCATGAGTTAGGGTTAGGATCTAAACTATTAGTGCCTTTGTAGGATCCAGCTATGACATTAATTTCAGCTTTATTGCCTTGTTCACTTTCTTCTATGACCACCGGAATGTCTTCAGCCCATAACATGTTATAATAGGGGTCTACAAATTTATTCTTACTAGGTAAGTTTAACCATACCTGAAATAATTCAAGTGTATTTTCTGTATCATCGTGTACTAAAGGAAACATTTCTGCATGCTGCATTCCGCTACCTGCAGTCATCCACTGAACATCTCCAGCTCCATACCTTCCTGTTGCTCCATTAGAGTCTGAATGATCTACAAAACCTTGTAGAACTATAGTTACTGTTTCAAAACCCCTGTGTGGATGTACAGGAAAACCAGGTACATCTTTACCATAGTACATTTTCCAATCGTTTTCAAAGTCAAAATCAGATCCTAATTTCTTACCTTGTAAATCTGATTTAGATACTTCCATATTTTCATTACCCCTAGGGTAATAATCTAAATGATGCATTCTAGCAAGAAAGGGATCACCTACATCTTCTCTAAACTTAAATTCTTCTATTGAAATTATTTTTGTAGCCATATATACACCTCTTTTCAAATTTTTAATCATTCATATATGATATATACCTAAATAATAAATAAACTAAACAATAACAAACTAAACTTGTAGCCTTTCTATAAAGAGTTTGTTCTATGTGAGATGAACCTTAGCTGAGAAATTAATAAAAGAAGGAATGCAAAAAGGTAGAGGAGAAGGTATAAGTGATATTGAATAATATAAAATAAAGTGAAGTAAAGTAAAGGGAAAAGATTATAGTTACTATAAGAATATCTAGGATGGTGCATAAATGGTGCAAAAAGTTATGCTAGTACATGGGTTCAATAAAAATAAAAAAGAAACTGCAGAGATAATTAATAACTTTATAAAAGTAGAAAAATTTAAATTATAGATAAAGTCGTTGCTAGAGTTAATAATAATATAAAGGAAATATGTTACATGAGTGATATTATGAATGTCGCAATTCTGATTTACGATGATGTGGAACTATTGGATTTTTGTGGTCCCTTTGAAGTATTTTCAGTGGTCAATAGAACTAATGACAGTGAGTATTTTAATGTTTATCCTTTGATCTTCTTAGAGAAATCAGTCCGAATATTAAAGTTATTGAAAACAAAAGATATGTAGATAACGGCAAGATAATCTTATCGGCTGGTGTTTCTGCTGTAATAGATATGTCATTATATGTTGTTGAAAAGCTTTTAGGGAAAGAAATAAAAGAAGGAATAATAAAGACCATGGAGTATAATTGGAAATATGATTAAGCAATAATAAATATGACCCTATGATAAAACTATAAAATTTTATGAGAGGCTAAAAATGATTGATTATGAAGTAAAGGCTTTACGAGAATTAGGTAGATGGAAAATTAGAATGAGTAAAAGACCATCCCTTACAAACAAGCTTAGCAAAGGTGTACAAAAAAGGATAAATAATTTGGTTCCAGATAAAGTTCATAAAGTAATTACTGAAGCCATAAAAAACATGACAAAGGCTGTTCTTATAGGTTCTAAATTTACTACTAAAAATCCACTTGATGAAGACTCGTTGAAAAAAAGGGAAAGATTAGTTAAGGAAAGTTTAGAGGTTTATAAAAAGACTGCTGCAGCGACTGGCATTGGTACAGGAGCTGGTGGAGTTATAGCTGGACTGGCAGATTTTCCAATCCTTCTAAGCTTGAAGATGAAGTTTCTCTTTAGTACTGCAAGTTTTTATGGATTTGATGTTAGGGATTATAGGGAAAGATTATATATACTGCATATATTTCAATTAGCTTTTTGTAGTCAACAAAGGCGATTGGAAGTCTATAAGAAAATGGTTGGTTGGAAGGTGTATGTAAATCAGCTTCCTGAAAGTATTGATGATTTTGATTGGAGAAGCTTTCAGCAGGAGTATAGGGACTATATAGATTTAGCAAAATTACTACAGCTAGTGCCTGGTATTGGTGCAGTAGTAGGTGGCTATGCAAATTATAAACTAATGGATAAGCTTGGAGAAACAGCAATCAATGCCTATAGACTAAGGATACTTGACGCTGATTTATCAAGTAAACATATAGAATAAGTATGAATATATTTGGTGAAAGAAAATCAAGGTGATATAATAAAGAGAGTAATAAATACATAGGATTTAATGGAATGCAATATAAGGGGGAGATTTATTAATGGATTCAAAAAAGATGTACTATAAGCTTAATGCAGAAAGTTTAATCAAGGAATTTGCTAAAAGAAGGATAGAAGCATATTATTGCGATAATAAGGATGAGGCAGTAAAAAAGGTACTGGAGTTAGTCCCTGAAAACTCATCGATCTCCACGGGAGGTAGTACAACACTAAGTGAATTAAACATAGGTGATTATTTTGAAAAGGGAAATTACGAAGTGATTGATAGAAATAGTGCAAAGTCTCCCGATGAAAAACGAGAGCTAGAGCTTAAGGCTTTAGGAGTAGACTATTATTTAATGAGTACCAATGCAATGACAAGGGATGGCGTATTAATTAACATAGATGGTAAAGGTAATCGTGTTGCTGCCCTAATTTATGGACCTGAAAACGTAATCATCGTAACTGGTATGAATAAACTGGAAAAGGATGAAGAAGCTGCAATGTCAAGGGCAAGAAATTATTCTGCACCAATAAATGCCCTTAGAGTTGGTCAGAATTTTAAAGAGGGTTTGAATACGCCCTGTGAAAAGACAGGGAAATGTCATAATTGCACTTCGGAGTTATGCATCTGTAATCAGATAGTCATTACTAGAGGTTCGACCATGGGTGCACCTAATAGAATAAAGGTTATTCTAGTAGGTGAAGAATTAGGATTTTAATAGTATATATATACGTATGTTTTATATTATCTCTATAAGATAAACTTCAGATAAGATATGCAATGATATATGACAAAAGACCCTTAGATTAATTAGGGTCTTTTGTCATATATCAAAACAACTAATAGGCTTAAAAACAACAAAAAAAGAAATATACTACAATGAGTAATAAAATTGGAATAATAATGAAAGTATAAATAGTAAGTTTTTATGATAAGATGTAAGTAACGATTTATATATTGAGATAAGCTGGAAAGGATAGGTAACTAATGAGAAAATATTTTGGAAAATATGTTTCGGCTTTTATATCTACAAGCATTACTATTATGATGATTACTCAGTTTACATATGCTGCTCCATCATTATCACAAAATGAACTAGATATTCCAAGTGATTGGGCAAAGGTAGAGATTGAAAAGGCCAATGAACTTAATCTTATTCCCGAGAGAATTCAAGGAACATATAAAAGCAATATTACTCGGGAAGAATTTAGTGAACTTGTAGTAAAGTTATATGAAGCCCTTAGCGGTAAGAAAGGTATAGCTGAAAAAGAAAATCCCTTTACTGATACAAAAAACCCAAAGGTTAACATAGCAAATAGTTTAGGAATAGTAAATGGTATCGGTGGTGGAAAGTTTGCTCCTAACAATACGATAACCCGTGAAGAAGTCAGTACGATTTTATATAATACACTAAAGGTTTCAAAGCCAGAAAATAACTATTTGAATATACATAATTATACATTTGCAGATCAAAATATGATTTCGCCATGGGCTCAAGATGCTGTGATTTATTTATATGGGGCAGGAGTGATAGGTGGAGTTGGTAACGATCAATTTAACCCCAGTGGAAATACTCAAAGGGAAGAAGCAATTGCCTTAACAAAAAGAATGTATGATAAATTTTCTGTTGACGTAATAGATTCAAGAGATAATTTAGCTCTATCACGGGGTGCTACATTTAGAGAAAGAAGTGTAACAAAACTAAAAAACTTTATATCTCAGGAAATGGGAAAACCATATAAATGGGGTGGAACAGGACCTGATGGGTATGACTGTTCGGGATTATTGTATGCTATATTTGATAAGCTTGGTATATCTTTGCCAAGGACATCTGAGTCACAGTCGACGGCTGGAGCATATGTATCAAAGGAAGATTTAGTCTATGGTGATTTAGTGTTTTTCGCTAGGGATGGTGCAAATGTAAACCATGCTGGAATATATGTAGGCAATGGAGAATTTGTACATTCTCCTCAAACTGGAGAAGTGGTTAAGACAACTACCCTTATGTCAGGGTATTATGAAAGAACATATTATACAGCTAGAAGAGTACTACCTTAATTAAAATAAAATATTCATTCTTCATAATATCTCCACATTTAATTTATATAATTAACTTAATAAAACAAATATATTTTAAAGGAGATGTTATAAAATGAAAAGAAATATGATTATTACATTAATTGTAGGTGCTTTAATAGCCCTAGGCAGTATAGGCTCAGTCTTTGCTGCTGAAGCTACAGAAACTACAACAAATCAAGACTTTACTAGAGGTAATGGATTAAGACTATACTCTACAGCGAACTCTGTAGAAGAATTATTACAGGAAAAGCTTGAGTTGATTGACCAAATGGTTGAGGATGGCAAGTTAACTAAAGAAGCTGGCGAAAACTATAAGGCGATAATAACTGAGAGAATGGAAGACTGTGAGACAATTGGTGCAAATAGAAGTACTAATGATAGACTAGGAATTGGATTTGGTAGAGGTATGGGACTTGGCAATCGCCAAGGAAGAGGATGCGGTTTTGGATTTGGAAATGCTTCATATAATAACTAGGTGATAATTAAAAACAATATAATATATTATCGGAGAATATCCCCAGGAGTTATATAACTTTTGGGGATATCCTTTTATGAATAAATCATAGATTAATACATAATTTGATAATAATAAGTAGCAAAGATGAAAACTATAAAGATTAAAAAAGTTAAACTATGGTAATTAGGGGTATAATCAAAAAGAAATTAATAATATGAATAATAGAGGTGAAAAATATGATTGAATGGTTATCACAATTTTCTCCAGTCACACAGGCTTTAATTGGAACATTATTTACCTGGGGAGTTACTGCCCTTGGAGCAGGAGTGGTATTTTTCTTTAAAACAATCAAAAAGAATGTATTAAATGGGATGCTGGGCTTTGCAGCAGGTGTTATGATTGCAGCAAGTTTTTGGTCATTATTGGCACCGGGTATTGAAATGGCTGAAGAGCTAGGCCAAGTACCTTGGCTTACAGCAGCTATAGGATTTTTAGGTGGTGGAGCTTTTTTATATGGTGTAGATAAACTATTACCTCACTTACATAAGGGAAAAGAGACTTCACAAGCGGAAGGTATAAAAACGAGTTGGGAAAGAAGTGTACTTCTTGTATTAGCCATTACCCTACATAATATTCCCGAAGGTCTTGCTGTAGGAGTTGCATTTGGTGCAGTTGCCTATGGGTTACCGTCGGCTTCTTTGGCAGGGGCAGTTGCATTGGCAATTGGAATTGGGCTACAAAACTTTCCTGAGGGTGCAGCGGTTTCAGTACCCCTTAGAAGGGAAGGGTTTTCTCGTAAAAAGGCATTTTTATATGGTCAATCATCGGGGATAGTTGAACCTATTGCAGGCGTTATAGGTGCGTTGGCAGTTATTTCCATGAGACCTTTATTACCCTATGCATTGACATTTGCCGCCGGTGCTATGATCTATGTTGTTGTGGAAGAATTAATTCCTGAAGCTCAAGAAGGCTCTGATCATACAGGAACTGAGATAGCAACAATTGGATGTATGGTTGGTTTTGCTGTAATGATGATGTTAGATGTTGCATTAGGCTAAATATTTACTTAGGAGATGATAAATAATGAAAGATGTAAAAAACTTTATTTTAAATACCTTTGAAAATAGGTTTACATGTAAAGGGTATGACCCGGAAAAGAAAGTATCCGACGAAGATTTTATGACGATTATGGAGGCTGCTAGACTTTCACCGAGTTCACTGGGCTTTGAACCATGGAAATTTATTTTGTTAAATAATGAAGATATAAAGGAAAAGATTTATCCCTATGCATGGGGAGCTCAGAAAGCCCTTGATGGCGCTAGTCATTTTGTAATTATTTTAGCTAGAAAAGGTAAGGATATGAGGTATAATTCGGAGTATGTTGATTATATTATGAAGTATATTCAAAAATTTCCAGAGGATATGATAAAAGCAAGGAAAGAAAAATGTAAGGATTTTCAAGAAAATGATTTTAAGTTGTTTGAAAGTGAAAAGGCTATATTTGATTGGTCCTCAAAGCAGACATATATAGCTCTTGGAAATATGTTAACAGTGTCTGCCATGCTAGGTGTAAATTCTACTCCGATAGAGGGGTTCAATAGAGAGAATGTTGAAAAGGTATTCGTTGATGAAGGTCTTTATGATCCAAATCATTTTGGACTATCTTGTATGGTTGCATTTGGTTATAACAATACAGAACATAGACCAAAGACAAGAAGAAAAATGGATGAGGTCCTTGAAATAGTAGAGTAGTAGTTTAAAAGAGCATGTTTTTAAATAATATACCTCGAAGTATAATAGCTTTGGGGTATATTTATGTTATAATTTACATACATTTATTAAGTTGCTGTAATTTATTATATATCGTAGAAATTATGGAGGTTTGATATGAATAGAGTCGATGAATTCATTCGTATATATAATGATTTAGATAGAGAAATTAGAAATGGACTAAAATTAGATAAACGAATATCTCATATGAGAGCCTTGGAAATATCATCTAAGAAAAGTGATGTTATAGAAAGGAACCTAGATGCTTTAAAGCAATATGCAAGGCTGAGGAATTGTATAGTACATGATACTTTCTCTGGAATAGAAGAACCAATAGCAGTTCCGCTACCGGAGGTGGTTGAAAAGTATAAAAGCATTCTAAATAGGTTTAAGAATCCTTTAACAGCATATGACATATGTATTCATAGATCAAAAATTTTAGTGGCATCACCAAATAGTTTAGTAATGGATGTTATAGAATCTATGGATAAATTACTTGTATCCAGGGTACCCATTATAGAAGATGAAAAGGTAATAGGGGTATTTAATGGGAATGTATTAATATATTATTTATCAAGAACAAAAAGATCTTTGATATCAAATAATACTCTGATTAAGGAATTAAATGAATTCACTAACCTAGATAGCCATAGAAAGGAAACGTATGATTTTATAGATAAAACTTTAAACATATATGAGATAGAAAAATATTTCAAGGATAGGAATAAAGATGACCATAAATTAGTAGCACTATTTATAACTTCTGATGGAACTAGATATGGGAAACTTTTAGGGCTATTAACAGAATGGGATTTGTATAATAAAATCGATTAATTATTAATAGGATAAACAAATTAATCCTATTATTGTATGAAGTCTGTCACTAATAGGAAAAATATTAAAATAAGATACAACAATAAACTTAAAAAGGAATTGATAAAATGGCAAAAACTTTTTTACAGATTGGAATTAATACTAAACTTCAAGAAATATTAAAGAAAAATAAAATAACAAGTCCAACTCCCATCCAAGTAAAAGCAATTCCCCAACTTTTAGAAGGAAAAGATATGATAGCCCAGGCACAAACGGGAACCGGGAAGACCTTCGCTTTTATGCTTCCGATTATGGAAAAAATCGATGTGAGCAAACCAAATGTTCAAGCCTTGATTATTACTCCAACTAGGGAATTGGCTATTCAAATTACTACTGAAGCAAAAAAACTAGTATCAGCAAATGGTGCTAAAATATTAGCAGCCTATGGTGGACAGGATGTAGAACGGCAGATAAAAAAGCTCAAGGGAAATATCCATATAGTTATAGGAACACCGGGAAGATTACTAGATCATTTGAGGAGGGGGACTGTTAATCTAGGCAAGGTAAAAATGTTTGTATTAGATGAAGCCGATCAAATGCTTCATATGGGCTTTTTACCTGATGTGGAGCAAATAATGGCTCAAGCATCAAAGAATAGACAAACCATGTTCTTTTCTGCCACAATGCCTCAGCAAATAAAGAAATTAGCTGCTAAGTACATGAGAAATCCTATAGAGATAAAGGTGGAAAGTAAAAATATAACTCTGGATGAAATAAAACAGATAGTTGTAGAAACAACCGATAGAGGTAAGCAGGATGCTCTTATACTTGCCCTTGAGGAATATAAGCCCTTTATGGCAATAGTCTTTTGTAGAACCAAAAGACGTACAAAGGCTCTCAACAAGTCCTTACAAACCCATGGCTATAAATCTGATGAACTACATGGAGATTTAAGTCAGGCCAAAAGAGAAAAGGTTATGAAGAGGTTTAGAGAAATAAAATTCCAGGTTCTTGTGGCTACCGATGTGGCTGCTCGAGGTTTAGATATAGAAGGAATCACCCATATCTTCAATTATGACATACCCCAAGACCCGGAGAGCTATATCCATCGAATAGGACGTACAGGTAGAGCGGGGGAAAGTGGCGTAGCTATCACCTTTGCTACTCCTAGGGATAGGCAGGCTTTAAATGATATTGAAAGGACAATAAAAACGAAGATAGAGAGACATAAAAGTGAGATAGAAAAGGAAAAGGAAAAAATCAAAAAATCAAAAAGCTCTGGAGGGCAAGGTCAAAGAAAAAATAATAAATCCAGTAAGTATAATAAGAATAAAGACTCACAAAAACATAGATCCTTTAAAGGAAAAAATAGAGGGAATAAGAGTAAAAATAAATCAAAGGAAAAGTATTCTAGATAATTAGACATATGGCTATTAAGATAAATAGAGTGTCTTATAAAGCAGTTAAAGATAAATATCTTTAGCTGTTTTTCGTGAAAATGATAGTAAAGAATACAAAAAAGGATGTTCAATACCTTAAGAAGAATATATTGTTAATAACAGAGTGTTAAAACGATGTTACAATATAAGTATGTATATTTAAGATAGCAGAAGGAGTGAATACTTATGACTGAGATAGAAATTATTATAAGACTTATTCTAGCTATATTAATAGGAGGTACAGTTGGTATAGAAAGAGAGCAAAAGTTTAACTGGGCTGGCTTTCGAACTTTCATTTTAGTAACTGTGGGAGCTACAACATCGGCTACATTCGCTAATATGTTAGTTTTAGAATATGGATCTACAATGAATATAGATCCATCAAGAATTCCTTCATATATTATTGCATCAATAGGTTTTCTAGGTACCGGAGCTATATTAAAGGGAAGAAGGAAAATAAGAGGATTGACAACAGCTGCTGGTATATGGGTTGCAGCTAGTATAGGTATGGCCTTAGGTTATGGGTACTATTATTTAGCTTTAACGGTATGGGCAGTTTTATTTAGCACCTTATATTTGTTTACCTTTATTGAAAAAAGAATAGTTAGAAATAGAATCTATTATATATATGTGAAAACCGAAGACACAGTATTAACTATATGCGATGTAATAAATGAAATATTAGCCTTGAAAGGAATTGTTGTGGATACTGAGGTGTATGGGGATGGACCATCTAAAATGGTAATTAAGATAACCTTCACTGGAAAAGAGGACTTTGAAATAGACAAACTAAAGGAGACTTTACTAGAAAACGAAGCCTTTATGAGGGTAAGCTATCATTCTTAGTGATATTTTGATTGAATAGTATTTTGTAGTAAGGATAAATTAGATAGTATATAAATCAAAAGAAATTTATAAATAAATCTACCAAGGTGGATAAACTTTATGATACGAGTTTGTGCAGCAATAATCATTCATAATGATAGAATTTTAATAACGCAGAGAAGTAAAGATATGAAACAGCCTATGTCATGGGAGTTTCCAGGTGGTAAAATAGATGGAGAAGAAACCATGGAGGAATGTATAAAAAGAGAGATCAAAGAGGAATTAGGTATAGAAATAAAAGTTATTAAGCATTTTTATACTAATTTTCATAGATATGATTTTGGGGATATAGAGCTTATTTCTTTTTTAACATCATGGGAAAGTGGAGAGATTTTATTAAAAGAACATGCAAATTTTCTATGGGTCAAAAAAGAAGATTTAACCAACTTTAAATTTGCCCCTGCAGATATACCAATTGTTGAACGGTTAATAAAATCAGAGATATAATTTGTCTTCAAAACAAAACGCAGGGTCAATAAATGACCCTGTTTAAAATTCATAGCTATTTATTAGGGATTCTGCTTTCGCAAGGAACAGAAGTCTGACATTTACCACATCCATAGCGAGGAGCATATTTTTCCTTCATGGTTTCTAAGAAAACATCACAGGGATTATGTTCTTTTCCATTCTGTGTTATCGCAGATACAGGACATCGGGATATGCATGCGCCACAGTTATTACAATATTCATATATTGATTTATAGGGTCTTTTTGTAGGAGTTAGATTTAAATCGGTAATAATACTGCCAAATCTTCCAGCACATCCCTTTTCAGTTATGAGGTTTTTACCTAAATTGAAGGTACCTAATCCAGCAATATAGGCTATATGTCTTTCGGACCAATTGCTACGTCTATCTACTACACTAAACCGGGAATCGTGGGCAGGAACTAGGGTGTTATTGCCAAAATTAATAAGTTCCTTGGATATAAACTTACGAATTAGATTGTTAAAATTTTCACCTTCAATCCTTCCATATAACCATTCTAAAGAGGGTAAATCAGTATCTGCTCGATTGGATCTTCTCACTCGTAAATTAAAGGGTATAAAGTAAGAAATCACTGATTTACCTTCAGGAAACCATTCCTTAGGGGTCATATGATGGGGTCCTATAATACTCTCATCCTTTAAAGATATAAATAAAGGGTCATCTACTGATGCAATACCTATTATTGGTTCATCATATATGGACATATTGTCTAGTTCCTCTACCTTATTATTAGGGTTTGTCTTGATGAATTCATTTAAAGAATCCAATAGATTTTCTATATCAGCCATTAAATACCCTCCTTCTAAATATTCTCATATAACTAATAGTTAGATTATATCAAAAAGTAAATCTAAAACGTAGTATTTTTTATACTTTTAAAATATAGCAATATTAACTTGAACAAATTCAAAAGTAAATTAATTATCTTAAGAAGGTTTTTATCATTATATGTCGAATTAGTACAAAGTTATTGAAATTAGCTAGTATATAATTATGACTGGAGGAATACATATGACCTTAATTAAGTGTAATGAGTGTGGTAGAGAAATTTCTAATAAAGCTTCAAGTTGTCCTCATTGTGGCAATCCTGGTACTAGGGCTATAGATGTTACTGACTATTCTGCCATTGCTAAAAGAGTTGGTAATAATGATGAGTTAGGATTAAAGGGAAATATCTTTAAAACCATAAGATGGTTTATCCTTGCCAATGCAGCGGTGATTATTTCTTTAGGGATTATATCTGGGGGAGCTCTATTGGGAGCAGCGCCCTTTCTATTATTTATTGGAAGTATATTTCCTCTTATAGGTCTTTTGTTTTCAAAGCCCTTAGCAAAAAAAGCCCATAGAATGACCATAATTAATGAAAATAATGTCCAAAGTAGCATGGAGGAAAGTCTACATACATTAGTTGCAAATTTGAGTAAAAGAGCTGGTTTAAATAAGGTGCCTGAGGTGGCTATATATGAAAGTCCAGATATGAATGCCTTTGCCACAGGTATGAATAGAAATAATTCTTTAGTGGCCTTTAGCACAGGACTTATTAGAAATATGGATGAAAAAGGTGTGGCTGCCGTGGCTGCCCATGAAATAGCTCATATTGCAAATGGAGATATGATAACTCTTTCTATAGTACAAGGAGTAGTAAATGCAATGGTATTACTCATTACAATACCATTATCAGTGGTAAAATTGACAGCTCTATTTTCTGAGGATGTAGGAATATTTGCTTACTGGTTAATTTCCATTGCTAAAATGATGATTACAGCTATATTCTTATTTCTTGGTAATTTAGTGGTTAAAGCCTTCTCAAGGAAAAGGGAATTTGCTGCAGATAGATTAGCCACAGATTTGATAGACAGAGGGTCTATGATTCATGCTCTTGAGGTTTTAAGTAGGGATACAATAAGTCTTCCTAAGGAACAAGCATCCTATGCTGCATTTAAGATTAGTACTTCTGGCAGCTTTATGGATTTATTCTCAACACATCCATCCCTTGAAAGGCGTATTGAAAAATTAAAGGATTACTAGAATTAAATATAAAGTATTGAAAAATCAGTTTGGAAATGGAGGAATATTATGACCCTTAAGCTGTTACATACAGGTGATATACATATAGGGATGAAATTCAATAGATATCCAGATGGTGTCCGTGAGGAACTAAAGGAAGCAAGAATTAATATCTTGAAAAAACTTGTTCAACAAGCTAATGATGAAAACTGCAATATTTTTGTTGTGGCTGGAGATTTATTTGATAAGATATCTAACATACCTAAACAAGATATAGTAAAAGTAATAAATATTTTAGATGATTTCCAAGGAGAATGTGTATTAGTGTTACCTGGAAATCATGATTACGATAATGGCATGACCTCCCTATGGACAACTTTTAAGGACAATATAACCGATAAAATAGTATTGTTAAATGAAAATAGACCCTATGATTTAATGGACTATGACGTTCCTGCCATTGTTTATCCTGCATTTTGTAATTCAAAGCATTCAAGTGAAAATAATCTATCTTGGATTAAAAATATAGAGGACAAGCCTGATGGAAGATGGCATATAGGGGTAGGTCATGGGGCATTACAGGGATTATCTCCTGATTTGGAAAATAAATACTTCAATATGACAGAAAATGAACTTGATGGAATAAATTTAGATTTATGGTTATTAGGTCATACCCATATAGCATATCCAAGGGTCACTGGGGCGACAAACCATAGGATCTTTAATGCAGGTACTCCAGAACCCGATGGCATGGATTGCAAGCATGGGGGGAGTGCATGGATAATATCCGTTGATGAGGAAGGTAAAGTTAACCCTAAAATGATAGAGACAGGGATTTTTAGATTTTATGATTTAGAATTTAAAGTTGAAGAAGAAAAGGATTTCGATAAGATAAAGAAAGAACTATTATCTGAAGGTCATCCTAATAGTTTAATTAGATTGAAATTACAAGGAAGAATAGAAGAAGACTTATTTGAATATAGAAAAAGCTTCTATGATGAACTAAGAAAAGAGCTAAAGTATTTAGATGTAGATGATACAAATCTAGGTGTTATAATCTCAAAGGATCTTATTGAGAATGAATTTACTAAGGGCTCATTTCCATATCAATTCCTAGAGAGCCTATCTGAGGATGATAGTGATGAAGAAGCACTGCAGCTTGCCTATGAATTGATAATGGAGGTGAAGGAATGAATATAAAAAAGTATTCATGTAAGAGATTTGGAGGACTTAAAGATACAGATATAGAATTTAGAGAGGGTTTAAATGTAATACTAGGACCTAATGAAGCGGGAAAAAGTACAATAGTAAATGGAATATATAGCACCATATTTAAAGAGTCAAAAATAAGAAGAGGAAAAAAGGAGTTTTATGAGAAATTCAAACCTCATCCCAATGGAGATTTTTTTAATGGTTCTATTCATGTAGAGATTAATGGAGATAGTTACTCAATTAATAAAGAGTGGGGAGAAAATACGCAGTCCATAATGGAACTTTTCGACGGCAGTATAATAAAGGATGAAAATAGTATAAAGGAAAGATTGTCTAAGCTACTAAAGCTTGGTGAGGGAGCATATAAAAATATAGTATTTGCTAGACAAAGTGATATTAAAAGTGCAATCCAAAGAATATTAGATGACTCCGATGCTACCCAAAATATTAGCAGTATTTTAAGAAAGGGTGTAATGGAGCTAGATGGTCTATCAATAGAAAAGCTTAGGGCAAAAATCGAAGAAAGGCTTGATAGTTTACTGAAATATTGGGATTATGATAATTCTAGACCGCAAAATAATAGAGATATACATAACCCCTATAAAAAAGGAGTAGGAGAAATACTCGAGGCATATTATAAAAAGAGAATTATTGAAAGAGATATGGAAGAGGCTGAGCGAATTGAAAGAGAATTCGAAGAAATAAGTAAGAATATTAAAACACTAGAAAAGGAAATAACCGATAAGAGTGGAGAAATAAATAGATTAACAAAGCTTGAGGGTGATGTTCTAAAAAGAGCCCAATTAATACCTAAAATAGATGCATTAAATGCAAATCTGGGAAATCTGAAGGATCTAAATAAAAAATGGCCCGTGGAAGAAACTAATTTGAAAAACTATAGGACCCAGCTTGAAAAATTAAATCAAAGCATGGAAGCACTAGATAAAGAATATGAAAAGGCTAAGAAAATTAAAGAATTAAAGGTATTTGAAAATATAATAAATAAAGTCGATACAAAAAAGTCAGAGTTAAAATCATATTTAGATAAAAAGAAGTCCCTTCCTAATATAGGAGAGAAGGACATAATAGAGCTAGATAAAATGAAAAACACTATGGAAAGAAATAAAACCGCCATTGAAGCAGGAACTCTAATTACTAAATTGAATAATAGACAAAACAGAGAAATATGGATAACTAAGGGCCTAGAAAAGAGACAAAAAATTAATTCTCATTTAGAATTTAAAGCCAATGGTTTTTTGAAATTAGAAATAGAAGATGATATTGAAATAGAAATTAAATCTGGTGAGATAGATTTTGATTCCTTGAGTCAAGAATATAATGATTTAGAAATTAAATTCCAAAACAAATTACAAGATATTGGGGTAGAAGATGTTGATAAAGCAAGATCAATAGTGAAGGAACTAAAAGAAATAGATAACAAAACTGATATGCTTCAGATTCAGATTTCTGACCTTTTAGGAGAATATAAATATGATGATATAAAGAGTAAAGCTTTGCAGGTAAAAGGGACAGATAATGCCAGGGATATAGAAGAAATTACAAAGGAAAAGACAATATGTAATACAGAGATAATAAAATTTCAAGCAGATATAAAACATACAGAGAGACAAATTGATGAATGGCAAAATAAATATGAAAGTCATGATAAATTAACAGATAGTATGGTTGAAATTATGACGGAGATAAAAATGCTAGAAAAGGAATTAGATGATTTGCAGCCCCTACCAAAGGAATTTAATAGTCCTGATGAGTTCCAAGTTCATTTATCTAACTTAAGAATAGGATTAGATAATTTAAAATCTCAACTTAGTGATAATAAAGAAAAATTCTATAAACTTGAAAGTAATTTACCTGATATATCCTATGAGGAGCTTAAGGATGAATATGATTATGCCCAAGTTACATTTAATAATCTATTAAAGAATACGGATAACCTTTTAAAGATTAGAGAAAAATTTTTAGAAAATTTAGAGCTTATGGGGCAAAATTCTTTCAAGTCTTTAGAAGCGTCCTTTAATAAATATTTATCTAAATTAACTAAAGGTAAATACTCCATAGATAACATGGATGGAAATTTAGATATTAAGTTAAAGACAGCAAACAATGCCCATATGCCTATCACTCTATTATCTACGGGAACATATGATAGTATATCCTTAGCCTTTAGATTTGCAGTGTTAGAAAATATATATGATAAAAATGGGTTAGTTGTTCTTGATGATTGTTTAGTTGATTTAGATCCAAAAAGAAAACAAGAAGCTGTAGAAATAATTAAAGAATTTGCTAAAAATAATCAAGTGATTTTCACAACATGTGATCCTAATACGGCTAGTTTGCTAAAAGGACATGTTATAGAAATCCAATAGAAATAAAATATGTTTGATTTAAAAGAAATGAAGATAAAGGACTGTCTCAAATATTGAGAGGGTCTTTTAAATTTGCAACATATTTGTCTTCTTAAACCGATGGATAGCTCGAAAGTAATAGGTAAATACTATATAGAAGAGCATATGATTTAGGAGGCATAATAATGAAAAAAAATCATAAAGGTTTGACAGCGATTCAATTAGCTATGATGGCGCTAGGGACCGTTGTGGGAGGATCTTTTTTTCTTGGATCAGTGGTTGCGATTCAAGCAGCTGGACCTGCTGTTTTAGTTTCATACATACTTGGAGGTATTTTAGTATATTATATTCTTTTTGCATTATCGGAGATGACAGTGGCATACCCAGAGCCTGGTTCTTTTAGAACATTTGCTGAAAAAGCCTTTGGATCAGGAATGGGATTTGTAGTTGGTTGGGTTTATTGGACAGGAATTGTTTTGGCTATGTCCAGTGAATCCATAGCTGTATCAACTTTTTTAAGGGCTTGGATTCCTAATATCTCTTTGCCAGTAATGGGGTCAATTATTATTATAGTGGTTACATTACTTAACTTACTTGGTGCCGATAAATTAAGCAAACTAGAAAGTGGACTCGCAGCCATTAAGCTATTGGCTATTGTTGGATTTATTGTGCTGGGAATATTATTGATATTGGGGATTAGTGGAGACATGCCGAGGATTGGTATGGGTGCTTTGAATGAAGAATCATGGTTTCCTGCCGGTATGCTAGGTATTGCTGGAAGTATGCTTATTGTTATGTTCACCTATGCAGGATTTGAGATTATTGGATTAGCTGCATCGGAGACCAGTGATCCCCACAAAATAGTACCAAAGGCAATAACCTATACCGTAGTTGGTCTTGTAGGATTATATATAGCAACTATTATTGTTCTTTTGCCATTAATACCTATAAACGATCTTGCCGAGGATAAAAGTCCTATGGTGATGGCATTAACTAGATGGAATTTAGGATGGGCTGGAAGTGCCATGAATATTATCCTAATCACAGCTATATTTTCAACCATGCTGGCTGCAATGTTTGGTTTAGGTCGCATGATTCGGTCCTTAGTAGACGAAGGACATGGACCAGCATGGCTAAAGGATAGGGGTGATATCCCCTATAAAGGAATATTGTTTTCAGGTGTTGCAATGCTTGGAGGATTATTCTTTGGATTTGTTTTGCCTAAGCGGGTATATATTTTCCTTGTGAGTTCAGGTGGATTTTCTCTGCTCTTTACTTATGTAGTTATATTGGCTACCCACTATAAATTTCGAAAGGAAAATGGATGTCCACCAAAGGGCAAATGTCAACTACCAGGTTATCCCTTTTCTTCATGGATAGCAATAATAAGTCTAGTGGGGATTATATTTAGTATGCCTTTGGTTGAAGGGCAGGGATATGGATTAGCAGCTGGCATTATATTAACTACAATGTATATGGCGATATATTTAATTAAGAAATATATTACTCAAAATAGAAGACAAAGTAATCAAGGTAATAATAGGAAATTTGTAAGGCCGATGGGAATACATATCACTAAAACCCATATGGAAACCTCCGACGAATTAACTCCAAGAAAATCTGATAATAAAGATAAAGAAGAAAAATAAATTTATTTATAATTAATGTACCTAAAAAAATAGTCCCCCTACGTATTCTATAGCAAACCATATACAATTAGAAAGGGGACAAGTTATATGTTTAAAAGAATATTATCAATTTCAATTATTTTAGTGTTGGTTTTAACTAGCTTCACCTTTGCCTTTGCTGATGGTAAAGGGAAAGGTAAAGGAAATGCAAAATCTAATAGTAGTGATAGTAAAGTTGAGAAAAATGTTAGTGACGTAAGCAATGAGAATGAAGGTACGGAAGATACTGAGACTGAGCAGGAAGAATTAGAGAATCAAGAATCAGATGATGCTGAAAATGAAGATTCTGATGAAGAAGATACTGATTTAGATGATGAAAAATCAGAAAATAATGAAGATAGTGTAGAGGTTAAAAAGGGTAAAGGAAAAGGCAAAGGATTAAATAGCGAATGGAAAGAAAACAAAGAAGTTTTAGAAGCAGAGAAGGACGAATTAGAATCAATAAAGGATTCATTAGAGGAAGAGTTTGAAGCATTAGAATCAGAATATGAAGATGCTATTGAATCAGGGGATGTAGAATTAGCAGCACAGATTGAAGAAGAATTATCCAATAAAAAAGAGGAATTTATTGAGGCTAAGTCTAATTTCAAAGTTAAATTAGCTGAAATGAAAGCATCTATAAAATCTACATATACAGAGGAAGAATTAGATGAAATTGTAGAAGTTACAGCTGAGCTAGAGGAACAATATGAGGATATTAATGTTTTAGAAGTAGATAGCGTTATAAGTAAAAAGGGTAAATTTAAATTTGATCTTCCACCGGTAATTAAAGAAGGAAGAACTCTAATTCCTGTAAGGGCAATTACTGAGGGCTTTGGAGCCGAGGTTGATTGGGATGGAGAAACGAAAACTATCACTGTTACAAAGGACGAGCTAACTATATCATTAAATTTAGGGGATAAATCGGCAAATGTTAATGATGAAGATGTGGAGTTAGACGTTCCAGCAGAGCTTATAAATAATAGAACTGTGGTTCCACTAAGATTCATTGCTGAAAGCTTAGGATTAAAAGTAAAGTGGGATGGGGAAACAGAGACTATTGAACTAGAAGAAGATACAGAGGTTGTTTCAGAAGATTCTACTGAAGAAGTAGTAGAAGAGACTACTGAAGAAACAGTAGAAAACGGTACTGAAGAGTCAGAAGAAAATATAGATGAAGACACAATAGTTGTAGAAGAGACTATTATTGTTGATGAAGAAACAACAGAAGAAACATTAAATTAGTGAATGAATTGACCCCCAATGTCGTAATATTATTATGACATTGGGGGTCGTTAATTTAGAGAATATTTAATTGATATATTCATATTTAGATATTATTTAAATACTTTAACTCTTTCCTCTAATGGCATAAATTCCTTTTCACCAGCAGGTGAAGTTGGTTTTCCAAAGGGCATTTGAGCTATAAGTTCCCAACCATCGGGTACATCCCATTCTTTTTGCACATCATCATCGATAAGTGGGTTATAATGCTGTAGAGAAGCACCAAGCCCCTCGCTCTCCAAAGCAGTCCATACTACATATTGAAGCATACCAGAGGAATGCTGTGACCAAACTGGAAATTTATCCTTATATAATTCAAATTTCTTCTGAAGACCTTCTACTATCTTTTGATCTTCAAAGAATAATACGGTACCATAGCCGTTCTTGAAACTATTGATTTTTTCTTCCGTTGAAGCAAAGCTTTCCTTAGGTACAATTTTTCTAAGAGTTTCCTTTGTAATTTCCCATAGTTTATCATGATTCTCACCTAATAGAAGAACTACTCTACCGCTTTGAGAATTAAAAGCTGAGGGGGTATATTTTACTGCATGATTAATTATGTCAACAATCTTATCATCGGATATAACGGATTCTTTGCTAATTCCATATATGGAACGTCTTTCTTCTATAGCTTTATATAAATCTTTACTCATATATCATTTGCCTCCTAACAAGTTAATGTTTTTTATTTATCTAAATAATTACCCAATAGATATTATATTATTCATTTGATTAATTATACTTAATTATATATTTAGACTCTTTAGTCTACCATAAATTACATATATATTGGTCAATAAATTGTGAGAATTTACTGATATAATATAAGGGACTAATCATAAATAAGGAGACTAAAATGAAAAAAAGACTAATGACTATAATTTGTGGTTTAACTATAGCCATGGGGTCCTACGCCTATGCAGATTCTTACATTATGGAAACCATAGAAGCTGGAGATACATATGGGACCATATCTGAAAGGCATGCTATTGAACTTAATATACTAAAGGACATTAATAAAGATTTAGGTGATGTTTTACAGGAAGGAAAACTAATAAAAATAAGACCTGTTTCAGATGATAAAAAGATTTCAATTAAAGTAAATGGTGAGACTATCCTAACAGACGAAGCCCCATATATGGAGAATAATAGAGTGTTTGTGCCTATACGTTTTATTGCTGAAACATTGGGAGTAAAGATTGCTTGGAACGAAGAATCTGAAGCAGCTATATTAAAAAATAGTAACTTGAATATCAAATTACCCCTTGGCTCTCAGGAAGTAATGATAAACAATGATGAAATCAAACTGGACGCCCCAATCAATGTATATAGAGGAAGGACCTTTGTGCCAGTTAGGTTTATTGCTGAAGCCTTTGATTGTACAGTAAAGTGGGATGCTCAAAATTATATAGTGAATATTTCAACTAAAGAGAAATCTAATGTTGTAAAATCCGATGAAGATATTTATTGGCTTTCAAGGATAGTAGAGGCCGAATCTAAAGGGGAATCCTTTGAAGGAAAGCTCGCGGTGGCAAATGTAATTATTAATAGAAAAAATAGTGATAAGTTTCCTAATAGCATCAAAGAGGTTGTTTTTGATAACCAAAATGGTTACATACAATTCTCACCGGTAATCGATGGGACAATCTACAATACTCCTTCTGAAGAAAGTATAAAGGCTGCTAAAATGGCCCTGAATGGAAATAATAATATTGGAAATAGCCTCTATTTCTTAAACCCAGATATAGCAAGCAACCTATGGACTTTATATAATAAAATCCTCTACAAATCCATAGGAAATCATGACTTTTATTTATAGAAGAATATATAAAAAAATAAAGGTAGAGGACTTTTGAATCCCTACCTTTATTTCTTATATTTCTTTAAAATCTTAATCCTAATTCGACATCTTTTCAACTTTATCGGTACAAACATTAATAGCAGAAACTACTGCATCGCTAAACTTATATCGCTCTAATTCATTAAGAGCTTCTATTGTACATCCCTTTGGTGAGCACACCATATCCATAAGTTCTTCACAGCTTTTGCCTGTTTCAATAATCATTTTAGCAGATCCCAAAACCGATTGAGCAGATATCTGAAGGGCCTTATCCTCTGACATGCCACTTAAGACAGCACCTCTAGCCAATGCCTTTATGAACATAAAAACATATGCTGGAGACGATGCATTTATTGAGGGCATAGCATTCATAAGCTTTTCATCTAATACTTCCACCATTCCAAATCCTTCGAAAATCTTAATAACCCATTTTAAATCATCTTCAGTAACCATATCATTATGGCATAGTGCAGTCATACCTTCATTTACAAAGGATGCTATATTAGGCATTGTTCTTATTATCTTTACCTTTTTAGCAATTTGATTTTCTACAAATTTTATGCTCGTTCCAGCTGCTATAATAACTATTATTTTTTCGTCATTTATACAGTCTTTGATTTCATTTAATACTTCTAGATAATTATTAGGCTTAACAGAGAGAACTATCATATCGGATTTAGATGCAACCTCTTTGTTATCCAGAGTAGTATTTATACCATGCTCCTTGGAAACTTTATCTAGCATATTCTGAGTAAGATTACTAGCTATTATATTACTTTTGTCTATTAAATTTGATTTAACAATTCCGCCAATCATGGCTTGTGCCATATTTCCGCATCCAATAAAACCTACAGATTTTTTCATAATATCAACCATCCTTCTACTCTCTTTTACTGCCTGTACACTATTTGATTTTAAATATAAAAAAACCTCCAATCCCACATATGGGACGGAAGTTATCCGCGGTACCACCCAAGTTAACCGCAATAAACATATACGATTCAACTCTTTTAGTTATAACGGAACTAAAACCGAATTTGACTTATTGGTCATTAACTCTGGAGTAGGTTCAAAAAACTATCTTAGAAACTTTCACCAACCGTTTCCTCTCTAAAAAGAATTATTCTTTTACTAATCTCCTTCATAGCATTTATTAATATTTAATTTATTACTAATAATTTTAATAGTAAAAGCATAATAAGTCAATAGAGAAATGTTTTTGGCTATATTTTTATATAACAAAAGAGTCTATTGTGACAATCATTATTAAAAACATTGTTATTTAATATGTTAACTATTAAGAAACTATCAAACGATTTTTACTAAAAATTTACTAAAACTTTACTTAACGATTAGGAAGCTGCTTTAAAATTTCTGTTAAATAATAAACATTTATAGTAATTAATATTTATTCATAGGGTTACATAAGACCTTAATCAAATAATATATTTTAAAATTATTGAAATTATATTGACAAATCACTAAAAATTTACTAAAATAATGGTATGTGGAAAGCGTTTTCAGATTTAAAGATTTAATATTATGTGAGGGGGATTATTAATGAAAAAGTTTTTAGCATTATTAATGGTATTTGCACTAGTGTTTTCTGTGGCTGCTTGTAGTAAGCAGACTGCCGGTGGTGGCGAAGTAAAGGAAGAAGCAGGTGGGGAAGCAGAAGCTCCAAAGATTGGTGTTACTATCTATAAATACGATGACAACTTTATGTCTTTTGTAAGACGTTCTATTGAAAAGAATGCAGAGGGTAAAGCCGAGTTAATTCTTAATGACTCACAAAATGACCAAGCTAAACAAAATGAGCAAGTTGAAATGATGCTTTCAAAGGGTGTTAAATCTTTAGCTATTAACTTAGTTGATCCTCAAGCAGCACCTACGATTGTAGCAAAGGCTAAGGATGCTGATGTACCAGTTGTTTTCTTTAACAAAGAGCCAAGTGCTGATGCTATGGCTGAATATGACAAGGCATGGTATGTTGGAACTACATCTTCTGAATCAGGTGTTATTCAAGGTCAAGTAATAGTAGATTCTTGGAAAGCTAATCCAGACTGGGACACAAATGGTGATGGTAAGATTCAATATGTATTATTAAAGGGAGAACCAGGACATCCAGATGCTGAAGCTCGTACGCAGTATTCTATAGAGACTATTAAAGAAGCAGGAATTGAAGTTGAAGAATTAGAACTTCAAACTGGTATGTGGGATTCAGCTAAAGGTACAGAGTTAATGGATACATGGTTAGCTAAGCATGGTGAGGCTATAGAGTTTGTTATTGCTAACAACGATGCTATGGCATTAGGTGCAATCAACTCATTAAAAGGTGAAGGATATTTTGAAGGAGATAAATTTATGCCTGTTGTTGGTGTAGATGCTATTCCTGATGCACTTACTCAAATCAAAGAAGGAATAATGGTTGGTAGTGTGCTTAACGACGCAGCTAACCAAGGTAAGGCTACAATTGATTTAGCATTAAATGCAGCTGAAGGTAAAGATGTATTAGAAGGAACTGATTGGGAATTAGATGATACTAAGGCTGTTCGTGTACCATATGTACCAATCACACTTGATAATATATCTGTTGCTGAAGAAGCATATAAATAAACCTATAATGAAAGAATAAAACTAGATGTTATTAACATAAACAAGGATGCAAATGCATCCTTGTTTATTTAAATTGACATATAGAATGGGGTGAGAACCTATGGGTACTAATATTCAAGAATATAAAAATAATGAATTTTTACTAGAAATGAAAGACATATCTAAGGAATTTCCAGGTGTAAAGGCCTTAGATAAAGTTTCCTTAAGGGTAAGACCAGGAACAGTTCATGCATTAATGGGTGAAAATGGGGCAGGAAAGTCAACCCTAATGAAGTGCCTATTTGGAATATATAATAAAGATGAAGGGAAAGTACTATTAGAAGGTAAAGAAGTTAACTTTCATTCATCTAGGCAAGCATTGGATAATGGTGTGTCCATGGTACATCAAGAGTTAAATCAAGTTCGGACGACTAGGGTTATGGACAATATATGGTTAGGACGATTTCCACAAAAGGGATTTTTCATTGATGAAGAAAAGATGTATAAAGATACGTTAGAAATTTTTAAGGAATTAGATATCGCTATAGACCCAAGAGAAAAAGTAAAAAAATTACCGGTTTCAGAGAGTCAAATGGTGGAAATTGCTAAGGCAGTGTCCTATGATTCCAAAATAATCGTTATGGATGAACCAACATCCTCATTAACAGAAAAGGAAGTTAACCACCTATTCAAGATTATTAAAGCCCTCAAGAATAGGGGAGTAGGAATTATTTATATCTCTCATAAGATGGAAGAAATTAAGAAAATCGCCGATGAAGTAACAATAATGCGTGATGGACAATGGATAGCAACCAAAAGTGCAAAAAAGGTAACAACTGACGAAATAATAAGTCTTATGGTTGGTCGTGATTTAACTAATCGTTTCCCGCCTAAAACGAATATACCTGGGGAAGTAATATTAGAGGTAAAAGATTTAACAGCTATATATCAACCATCTATTAACAATGTTTCATTCAAGTTAAGAAAGGGCGAAATATTAGGAGTCGCTGGACTTGTAGGCTCAAAGAGAACTGATATAGTAGAAGCTATCTTTGGTTTAAGACAAACAGGATCAGGAAGTATGTTTTTGCATGGCAAAGAAATTAAAAATAATGACACTAAAGAAGCGATTAAAAATGGATTTGCTTTGGTTACAGAAGAACGTCGTGCCACTGGAATTTTTTCAGATTTAGATATAAAATTTAATTCTTATATAGCTAATATTGATAAATATGTTAAGGGTAATAAATTATTAGATGAACAAAAAATATTAGAAGATACTCAATGGGTTATTGATAGTATGAGAGTAAAAACTCCATCACATAAAACACCAATTAGATCACTATCGGGAGGAAACCAACAAAAGGTTATAGTTGGTCGATGGCTTTTAACTGAACCAGAAATATTATTGCTAGATGAACCAACTAGAGGAATAGATGTTGGTGCAAAATATGAAATTTATCAGCTGATGATAGAATTGGCTAGAAAACATAAGGGTGTAATAATGGTATCGTCGGAAATGTCTGAACTACTGGGTGTGACCGATAGAATATTGGTTATGAGTAATGGTAGAGTTGCTGACATTGTTGAAACTAAGAATACAACGCAAGAAGAAATACTTAAATTATCAGCTAAGTACTTATAGATTAGAGGTTAGGAGGAATTGTTATGGCAGGTTTCAAAGAAAATAATGAAACTAAAAATGAGTCCATAGGCAGATTTAATAAAGAAAATGTATTGAGTTGGATGATGGATAATGCAATAATACTAGTGCTTATTGGCCTTTTAGCAGTTATAGTCTCTGTGTCACCGGACTTTATATCTTTGAGAAATTTTAGAAATATATTATCTCAAGCATCAACTAGAGTTATATTTGCCCTTGGAGTTGGTGGTATTATCGTTGCAAAGGGTACAGACCTCTCCTTAGGACGTATGGTGGGATTGGCAGCTGTTGTATCAGCTTCACTTTTACAGGCTCCTGATTATGCCTATAAGATGTATCCTAATTTGCCTCAGTTACCACTCTTTATACCGATTATAGCGGTTATGTTAATAACAGGATTATTCAGTCTTATAAATGGGTTTGTAGTTGCTAAATTTAGGGTTGATCCCTTTATTCAAACCCTTGGAATGCAGATTATAGTATATGGTGTAACTTCTATTTATTTTGATAGACCACCCTATGGTGCACAGCCTATAGGAGGTTTGGATCCAAAATTCATGAATCTAGCCCAAGGATCTATAGAACTTGGTGCATTTAGTATTCCATACCTTGTAATTTATGCAGCGCTTACTACTGCTATTGTATGGGTATTATGGAACAAAACAAAGTTTGGGAAGAATATATTTGCAATTGGTGGAAATCAAGAAGCAGCTGTTGTATCTGGTGTTAATGTTTTCAGATATACTTTAGTGGTATTTGGTCTTGCAGGTCTTCTATATGGATTTGGTGGTGCCTTAGAAGCTGCCCGTATAGGTAGTGCCGTTAACAATACTGGGAATATGTATGAACTTGATGCCATTGCCGCATGTATAGTAGGTGGATTATCCTTCGATGGTGGTATAGGAAGTATTTCCGGTATAGTAACTGGGGTTCTAATATTCCAGGTTATTGCCTATGGATTATCCTTCATTGGAGTAAATCCATATATGCAATTTATTATTAAAGGTTTAATTATCATCATTGCTGTTGCAATTGATTCAAGAAAATATGTTAAGAGAAAATAGATTTAACATTAAGAGGTGGGCAATTTGAATACTAATAAACTAAAAGAACTATTTATAGATATATATAATAGAAATGATGGAATTTATAATTTTTTTGCACCGGGGCGTGTTAATTTAATAGGTGAGCATACCGATTATAATGGTGGCCATGTGTTTCCTTGTGCCCTAAGCTTTGGAACCTATGCCATTGCCGCCAAAAGAAAAGATAATAAAATAAGACTGTTTTCAAAAAACTTTGAAAACAGAGGAATCTATGAAGTAGATATAAATAACTTAGTATATAAAAAAGAAGATGATTGGACTAATTATCCAAAGGGCGTTGTTAAGGTATTCGTGGATGCTGGATACAAGATCGATAAGGGTTTTGATATTTTGTTCTATGGAGATATACCCAATGGAGCAGGACTATCATCCAGCGCATCGGTTGAACTGGTTACCAGTACAGTGTTAAAGAAATTATATGACTTAGATATTAATATGGTAGAAATGGCTAAATTAAGTCAAAGAGCAGAAAATCAATTCGTAGGCGTTAATTGTGGAATTATGGACCAATTTGCCTGTGGTATGGGGAAGAAGGACCATGCAATCTTATTAGATACTAACACACTAAAATATAAATATGCCCCAATAATATTAAATGACATTGACATAGTAATAGCTAATACAAATAAGCGTAGAGGCCTAGCCGATTCGAAATATAATGAAAGGCGCAGTGAATGTGAAAGGGCGCTTAAGGCACTTAAAGAAAAACTGAATATAAATTCCTTAGGTGATTTAAATGAAAAGGAATTCGAAGAAAATAAATATTTGATTAAAGATGAAAATGAGAAAAGACGTGCAAAGCATGCAGTATACGAGAATAGACGAACTATTAAAGCAGCAAGGTATTTAGAGAATCAAGACATTGAAGAATTTGGAAGACTGATGAATGAGTCCCATATATCCCTAAGGGATGATTATGAGGTTACTGGAATAGAACTAGACACTCTAGTAGAAGTTGCTTGGAAATATGGTGCAATTGGATCTAGAATGACAGGAGCAGGCTTTGGGGGATGCACCGTAAGTTTAGTTAATAGGGAAAACCTTAATGAGTTTATTGAAAAAGTTGGAAAAGAGTATAAAAATAAAATTGGATATGATGCAACCTTTTATACAGTTTCTGTAGGAGATGGGGCAAGGGAAATATAGCATAAAACAATGGAGGTAGTTTTTGTATTCAATATAAAGCTACCTCCTATTTTTAAATAGGAGGGAATGAAATGTCAGTTTTAGTATGTGGGGGAGCAGGATATATAGGTTCCCATTGTGTGTATGCATTGATTGATAAAGGAGAAAAAGTTATAGTAGTAGATAATCTAGAAACAGGGCACAAAGATGCCGTGCATAAAGATGCTAAATTATATGAAGGTGATATTAGGGATAAAAAGTTTTTAGATAAAGTATTTACTGAAAATGATATAGATTCTGTGGTGCATTTTGCTGCCTATTCTTTAGTTGGAGTAAGTATGGATATTCCCCTAGACTATTACAATAACAATGTCCATGGGTCTCAAGTGCTGCTAGATGCTATGAGGGATCATGGAGTTAAAAATATAGTGTTTTCATCGACGGCAGCCACCTATGGAGAGCCAGAGAATATTCCAATAATGGAGACAGATAAGACAGAGCCTACAAATCCATATGGAGATACAAAGCTTGCTGTGGAAAAGATGATGAAATGGGCTGATAAGGCCTATGGAATAAAATATACTACATTAAGATATTTTAATGTTGCTGGGGCCCATGAAAGTGCAGTAATTGGAGAGGATCACAATCCTGAGACCCACTTAATTCCACTGATATTACAGGTTCCTTTAAATAAAAGAGAAAAGATTTTAATCTTTGGGACAGATTATGAAACCCGTGATGGTACATGTATAAGGGACTATATACATGTAATGGATTTAGTAGATGCTCATATATTAGCCCTAGAAAAGCTACGTGATGGGGGAGAAAGCACAGTATATAACCTAGGCAATGGGGAAGGCTTTTCGGTAAAGGAAATGATAGAAGCTGCTAGAGCAGTGACAGGTCATCCTATTCCTGCCACTGAAGCACAGCGTAGATCAGGGGATCCATCAACTCTTATAGCATCAAGTAAGAAGGCCCAAGATGAATTAGGATGGAATCCAAAGTATATAAAGATTGAGGATATTATAGGATCGGCGTGGAAATGGCATGTAAATAATCCTAAAGGATTTGAAAAATAGGAGGGTGATTTGTGAATATTAATTTAGAAATAAAGCGTCTTATAAACTATGGAATAAATAAAAGATTTATATATAAAGAGGATGAAGTATATGTAAGAAATAGGATTTTAGAGATATTAGAATTAAATGAATATAAAGAGGTTAAGGGACCTAAAGAAATTCTAGAGAATCCACAATCAATTTTAGATAATATACTGGATTATTGTTATGAAAAGGGAATATTAGAGAATAATTCAGTAACCTATAGAGATTTACTAGATACGAAGATAATGGATTGTTTAATTCCAAGACCAAGTGTAGTGATAAAAAGATTTAAGGAAGATTACAAAGAATCCCCAGAATTAGCCACAAGGAATTACTATAAAATGTCTAAGGAATCAAACTATATAAGAACAGAGAGAACAAATAAAAATATATGTTGGAAGACAGAAACAGAGTTTGGTGAGCTTGATATAACTATAAATCTTTCTAAACCGGAAAAGGACCCTAAGGCAATAGCAGAGTCAAAAAATATAAAATCCTCAGGTTATCCAATGTGTCTTTTGTGTAAAGAGAACGAGGGCTATGCTGGACGTATTAATCATCCTGCAAGACAAAATCATAGAATAATCCCTATTAATATCAATGATGAGAAATGGTTTTTACAATATTCTCCCTATGTTTACTATAACGAGCATTCAATAATACTAAAAAGTAGCCATGATCCAATGAGAATAAACAAAACTACCTTTAATAGATTATTAGAATTTGTTGGTAAACTGCCCCATTATTTCATTGGATCAAATGCTGACCTCCCCATAGTAGGTGGCTCAATATTATCCCATGACCATTATCAAGGGGGGAATTATACCTTTGCAATGGAAAGAGCACCAATAATTGAAACTGTTCATATGGAGGACTTTAATGATGTGGAGATAGGGATAGTTAAATGGCCCTTATCTGTTATTCGTTTAAGAGGTGCAAATAGAAAAAGATTAAGCCAGCTTGGTGAAATAATACTCAATAATTGGCGTGATCATAGTGATGAAGAGGTAGATATACTTGCCTATTCTAAAGGGGAACCTCACAATACCGTTACTCCTATAGCACGCTTTAGGGATAATAAATTTGAACTTGATTTAGTACTTAGAAATAATAGAACAAGTGATGCACATCCCCTAGGTATATTCCATCCCCATGCCGATGTGCATAATATTAAGAAAGAAAATATAGGTTTAATTGAGGTTATGGGATTGGCAGTATTACCTGCTAGACTCAAGGATGAACTTCAGCTTATAAAGGAATGTTTGATGAAAGGTAAAGATATTGACAAATATGAAGAATTAGAAAAGCATAGGGATTGGTTTGGTTACTTGAAAGGTAAGTATGAAAATAATAAGATTGATTATGATGAGGTTTTGAGGTATGAGGTTGGTAAAACCTTTGAGAGAATATTAATTGATGCCGGTGTGTTTAAACAGGATGAAGAAGGTCTTTCAGCCTTTAAGAAATTCGTAAGCTCATTAGAGTAAAGGTAAGATATAGGAGGAAAGAGGATGTACTTAGGAGTAGATTATTATCCAGAGCATTGGGATAAGTCGATGATAGATGATGATTTAGTTCGGATAAGGGAGATGGGGGCTAATATAATTCGTATTGGAGAGTTTGCATGGCATCTTATGGAGCCGATGCCGGGAGAATATGATTTTTCATATTTTGATCATGTAATTAGCAAGGCCAAGGGATATGGCTTTAAGGTTATGTTTGGGACTCCTACGGCCACATTTCCTGCGTGGCTCTCTAAAAAATACCCATCTATTTTGTCTGAGGATGAATATGGGAATATTAGGGTTTTTGGGGGAAGAAGACAATATTGTTTTAACTCTGATATATATAAAGAATATTCAGGTAAGATAGTAACTGAGCTAGTGAAGCATTATAGTGATGAAGAGGCTATTATTGCTTGGCAAATAGATAATGAATTTGGTCATGAAGGCAGCCATATGTGTTATTGTGAAGACTGCCATAGAAAGTTTCAAGAATTTTTAGAGGATAAATATACTGATATCGATAGTTTGAATGATATATATGGCACAATATTCTGGGGACAGAGCTATAATGACTTTGATGAGATTCCTATTCCAAAGCCAACAATTACTACCCATAATCCTACCTTGAAATTAGATTGGGCAAGATTTAGATCCCATTCTATTAATGGGTATGGGATGCTTCAAATTGATTTAGTAAAGAAATTAAAGGGTGCACATCAATCTATTACCCATAATTTTTTTGGAGGCTTCTTTGACCTAGCCTATAATCAAAATATTATGGCAGATGCTCTGGATTTTGTTTCCTATGATAATTATCCAGTTTGGGGAGGGTTAAAGGAACCCATAGCTCCAGCCCATATAGCTATGACCCACGACTATATAAGAGGACTGAAGGGTAAGAACTATTGGATAGTGGAAGAACTTATGGGTGCTCAAGGCCATAATATTATTGGATACTTACCAAGACCAAATCAAGCTAAGATGTGGGCATATCAAGCAATGGCCCATGGATGTGAAAATATGCTATTCTTCAGGTGGCGAGGTATGACTAGGGGCGCAGAGCAGTTTTGCCTAGGAATTATTGACCAAGATAATGAAGATGGTCGTAAATACACAGAGGTACAATCCTTTATGAAGGATATTGTAAGCTATGAGGGAGTAATAAAAGGTGAAATAGATTCAGATATAGCTGTTATTTATGATTTTGATAATATATGGGCTTGGAAATACCAGCAGCAATCTAGTGAATTTGATTTTACAAAGGAATTATTAAGGCTTTATACTCCCTTTTATAATTTAAATACTAATATTGATGTAATTAGTGCCGATAATAATTTTGAGAAATATAAAGTGTTGATAGTACCTGTTATGCAGATTATTGATGAAGAGCTAGCTAAAAGGTTAAGCGATTTTGCTAAAAATGGAGGGACTATATTATTTTCCTTCAGATCAGGTATAAAAGATAAAAATAATAATATCCACTTCGGCAACCCCTTTCCATGCTATATAAGGGATATTGCAGGAATACAAATAAACGAATCCGAGGCTCTCCAGGATGAGGCAGGAGTTATGATTCTTGGAATAGATAACTATGAGGGGGAGCAAGGACTATGCGAAGTATGGAGAGATCTAATCAGCCTTGAAACCGCACAGTGTTTATATAGGTATGATGATAAATTCTATAAGGACAAGGCCTGCGTTACTGTTAATCAATATGGGAAAGGTAAGGCTTATTATATTGGTGGCGGAGTTAATATAGATTTGCTTGAAGATCTAGCTAAGGAGATAGTTACAGATAAAAAAATACCATATATATTATCACCAAAGGGACTAGAGGTCTATAACAGAAAGCTAAATGAGGAAGAATATTTATTCATTACTAATCACACTTCCGATTTTTTGAATTTTAATGGACAGTTAATTCATCCCTATGAAAGTAAAGTAACAAAGAAGCAATAGTATAAACGATGTTTAGCAATTCATAATTAAAGGGGGGATAGACATGGCAACGATTAAAGATATAGCTAAACTAGCAGGGGTTTCTCCATCTACTGTATCAAGGGTTCTAAATTATGATCCTACCTTATCTGTTACTGAAAGTACTAGGAGGAAAGTTTTAAATGCGGCATCGGATTTAAATTATAAAACTCCAAAACAAAGAAATAAATATAGTGATAAAAGGTTTAAAATAGGAATTATACATTGGTATTCCCAAAAGGAAGAGTTAGAAGATCCCTATTACTATACCATAAGGAAGGGTGTAGAAGAGGAATGCTCTAAAAGAAAAATAGAAGTGATGACGATATTTAGAAATGATAGTAGTCACAGCTTAAATGAGATAGATGAGTTAGATGGTGTAATTGCAATAGGTAAATTTGCCGAGGATGATATTAAAGAATTTACAAGATACTCATCTAATATTGTTTTTGCAGACTCCTCCCCCAATGGAAAAATATTTGACTCAGTTATTGTTGATATTGGAGCATCTATGTTAGAAATTTTAGAATACCTTATAGAGCTTGGTCATGAGAGAATAGGATTTATAAGCGGCAAAGAATATATAGGTAAGTCAAGAGTTGCTATAGATGATCAGAGGGAGATAACCTATAGAAGATATATGAAGGATAAAGGTCTATATGATCCTGAGACAATATTTATAGGGAAGTTTATTGCCGAAGATGGATATAAGTTGATGAAAAAGGCTATTAAAAAAGGAAATTTACCTTCGGTATTTTTCATAGGTAGTGATACCATGACAATAGGTGCTTTGAGGGCCCTTTATGAATCTAATATTAAAGTACCTGATGAAGTAAGTATTATCAGCTTTAATGATATTCCAACATCTAAATATGTTGTACCACCATTAACAACGGTAAAAGTACAAACGGAATTTATGGGAGCTACGGCAGTAGGGTTATTATTGGAAAGAATAGAAGAAGAGAGGATAATTCCTAAAAAGGTTATTATACCTACAGAACTAGTTATTAGAAAAAGTTGTCAAGGGATAAAATAAAAGTAATGTTTTAACAAAAACTTAAATTTGGAATAATATATAATATATTAGCACGAAAGGGAGATTATGCTTATTTATAATCTATTATTGGGTATAATTTCCTAAGAATTTTATGAAAAAATTTTATTATATAAAAATTGTTAGAAAATTAAGAAAAACGCTTGACTTTAATTACAAATAATTATAATATATCTATAAACAAAAAATTCTTCAATTAAAGGCTTTGAAGGAGAGAAAAATATCGTTACTTTAACTACAGAGAGCCAATAGTATGCTGAGAGTTGGCGTTAGAGGGATATATAATAATCACTCCTGAGCTACCTATTCAAACGTTATCAACAAGTAGATGAGGTCGGGTGCTACCGTTATATAGCTAAGGTTCAAGGAAATTTCTTCGACCTAATAATGAGCCAATTTCAATAATTGGAAAATAGGGTGGTACCACGAGAATTAAACTCTCGTCCCTAAGACTAGCATAATGTCTTAGTGATGAGAGTTTTTTATTTTTTATGAGGTAATGCTTTAAAAATACTATAGAAATTAGGTGATTAGATTGAATAATCAAGTTCATGCTAAAGTAAACTGTGGATTAGAAGGTTTATCTAGAATTGTTGGCCTCTTAAAGAGAAAAAGATTTAAAGTGACCAGCGTTCACATGGAACAAATTGAAAACTCTGATTTTGCCCATTTAAAAATTTCTATAGAGGATAGTCTAGATATGGGCATAAATCAAGCAATAAGTCAATTAGAGAAACTAGTTGATGTATATGAAATAAAAAAAGTTGAAGCTTTTAATTAATCAAAGGAGGAATAAATATGGCAAAGATGTACTATGATAAGGATGCTAATTTCGATTTAATTCTTGATAAGAAGGTTGCAGTAATTGGTTATGGTAGCCAAGGTCATGCCCATGCTTTAAATTTAAAGGATAGTGGTGCCGATGTAACGATTGGATTATATGAGGGAAGTAGGTCATGGAAAAAGGCAGAAGCTGATGGATTCACTGTAATGGAGGTAAGTGAAGCTGCAAAGGCATGTAATGTAGTAGTATTACTTATCCCCGATGAACTTCAAAGAGATGTATATACTGAAAAAATCAAACCTAATCTAGATGAAGGGGATGCATTAGTATTTGCCCATGGCTTTAATATTCATTTCAGCCAAATAGTACCGCCGGAATATGTAGATGTGTTCATGGTTGCACCAAAGGGACCTGGACATTTGGTTAGAAGAGTTTATGAAGAAGGAAAGGGTGTTCCAGCGTTAGTTGCCGTATATCAAGACTTTACTGGCAAAGCTATGGATGTAGCATTAGCCTACGCTAGAGGAGTTGGTGCTGGTAGAGCAGGTGTACTTGAAACAACTTTCAAAGAAGAGACTGAGACAGATTTATTCGGTGAGCAAAGTGTACTTTGTGGAGGAGTAACTGAGCTTATAAAGGCTGGATTTGATACCTTAGTTGAAGCTGGATACCAAAAAGAAATAGCATATTTCGAATGCCTACATGAATTAAAATTAATTGTAGATCTACTTTATGAAGGTGGATTTGAAAACATGAGATATAGTGTTAGTGATACAGCTGAGTATGGAGACTATATGGTTGGTAGAAGAATCATTACAGAAGACACTAGAGAAGAAATGAAAAAAGTACTTAAAGAAATTCAACATGGACAATTTGCTAAAAACTGGTTATTAGAGAATAAACTTAATAGACCAGAATTCAATGCAATCAAGAACAAAGAATTAGAGCATCCAATTGTAGAAGTAGGTCAGACTTTAAGAAGTATGATGGAATGGATTAAAGAATAAAAATAAGTATTATGTGAAGGAGCTGTTCATATGAATTCTGGGATTAGAGGCTAATAATAAAATGATTAGTGGATCAGGAGTAGTACTAGAATGTTTAATAGAGCAAGGTGTAGATACCATATTTGGATATCCAGGTGGAGCAGTAATACCACTATACGATACCCTGTATGATTATAAAGAGTATTTTAACCATATACTTACTGCCCATGAACAAGGTGCTATACATGGAGCTGATGGATATGCTAGATCAACGGGAAAGGTTGGAGTATGTTTCACCACTTCAGGTCCTGGTGCAACAAATGTTGTTACTGGAATAGCTACAGCCTACATGGATTCTGTGCCTCTAGTGGTAATATCAGGTCAAGTACCTATGGCTCTTCTTGGTAAAGATTCTTTCCAGGAAGTTGATATCACAGGGATTACTTTGCCTATTACAAAGCATAATTATCAAGTAAATGATGAAGATAACTTGGCAGATATTATAAACGAAGCCTTTAATATAGCACAGGAAGGAAGACCAGGGCCAGTGCTAATAGATATTCCTAAGGACTTATTCGTAAAGAAATATAATTATAATAGAAGTGGTTTAGTTGCCGTAGGGGCTGATGAAAATACAAATTCCAACGAAGTAGAATCCTTTGAAGATATTATTGCAATGATTGATAAATCTTCTAGACCAGTTATATATGCTGGTGGTGGAGTAATAATATCAGATTCATCTGAGGAGCTTTATGAATTTGTTAATAAAACAGAAATTCCTGTAGTAAATACGCTGATGGGCTTAGGAGGTTTTCCAAGGAACCATAGATTATCCCTTGGAATGGTTGGTATGCACGGTAGTCCAGAGGCAAATTTGGCTGTTACAAACAGTGATCTTATTATAGCTGTGGGAGCTAGATTTAGTGATAGGGTAATAGGTAATGTTAAAAAATTTGCCACCAAAGCCAAGGTAATTCATATTGATATCGATAGAACAGAAATAGGCAAAAACAAAAAAACTGACTGTTTCCTTTTGGGAGATGTAAAAGAAATATTAAAATCCTTAAAGGACGGTGTGATAAAAACCAATAGAGAAGAATGGTTTGAAGAGATTGAAAGATGGAAGGTTCAAGATAGTAGTCAAGAGAATGCCTTTAATCCACGTAATATACTGGAATCTATTAATGATTCATTTAATGAGGATGTTATTGTTGCCACTGATGTTGGGCAACATCAGATGTGGACGGCTCAATGCTGGAAATTCAAAAATCCAAGAACCTTTCTTTCCTCTGGAGGGTTGGGTACCATGGGCTACGGATTAGGAGCTGCAATAGGAGCTAAGGTTGGAAATCCCAATACTACGGTTGTGCATATAACCGGTGATGGGAGTTTTAGAATGAATTGTAATGAACTTGCCACCATAAGCAGGTATGATGTACCGCTGTTGACAGTTCTATTTAATAATAGCTGTTTAGGGATGGTAAGACAATGGCAGAATATGTTCCAAAACAAAAAATATTCAGAAACCACCCTAGGAAATGAAGTGGATTATATAAAATTAGTTGATGCCTATGGGATTAAGGGACATAAAGTTAATTCAATAGAGGAACTTAAAGATGCTATTGAAGATTTTAAAAAGCATAATCGAGCTACATTTATCGAATGTATTATTGATAAAGATGAATGCGTATATCCCATAGTTCCTCCAGGTAAATCAATAGAAAATTTAATATTGAAGTAAGATTAACCAAAAAAGAAAGTGTCCTTAGGATACTTTCTTTTTTGTATAAATTCAGCTTACATAATTGATAAAAATTATATGAATAGATATATTGACAACTCAAGCTTATATCTGTATAATTTCATAGTAAAAGTTTAGTCTTGCTAAACACAAAGTTTAGTAATTATAATATAATTTATGTAGATAGAATAGTATTATAATTAAGCGGGATTAATGGATTTATTGATGTAATAGTTGGGTAATTAATAAAAATCTAGGAATTTTTTAATAAAGGACAGGGGGACCAGTATGAAAGATAGTATAATAGAACTTAAAAATATATCTAAAAATTATAATGGGCATTTTGCATTGAAAGATATCAATCTTTATGTCAAAAGAAATGAATTTTTAACTTTACTGGGACCTAGTGGATGCGGTAAGACTACCACACTCAGATTAATAGGTGGTTTTGAAACTCCCACATCCGGTGAAATATTATTTGAAGGTCATAACATAGAAAATATACCGCCCCATAAGCGTAAAGTAAATACGGTATTTCAAAAATATGCACTTTTTCCTCATATGAATGTAAGTGAAAATATAGCCTTTGGACTTAAAATAAAGAAAATGGATTATGAAATTATTAGGAATAAAGTAAAGGAAATGCTGACCCTGGTTAATTTAAATGGTTTTGAAAATAGAGATATAGATTCCTTAAGTGGAGGACAACAGCAAAGGGTTGCAATTGCTAGGGCATTGATAAATGAACCAGAGATATTGCTATTGGATGAACCTCTAGGAGCATTAGATTTTAAACTTCGTAAAGAAATGCAAATGGAGCTTAAAAAGATGCAAAAGAAACTAGGTATAACATTTATATTTGTAACCCATGACCAAGAAGAAGCATTAACCATGTCTGATACAATAATAGTTATGAGGGACGGAGTTATACAACAAATTGGAAGTCCTGAAAATATTTATAATGAGCCTAAAAATGCCTTCGTGGCAGATTTTATTGGTGAAAGTACTATAATAGAAGGCATAATGCATGAGGACTATTTAGTAGAATTTGCAGGTCATAGATTTAAATGTTTAGATGGTGGTTTCGAAAAAGAAGAGAGAGTAGACGTTGTTATAAGGCCCGAAGATTTTAAGATAGTAGAGGCTAGGGATGAAATTTTGAGTGGAAAAGTTTTATCAGTTACCTTCAAGGGGGTACATTATGAAATGGTTGTAAAGGGTAATGCAGATGGGAATCTGTTTAAAATTCACAGTACAAAGATGGCTAAGATGAATTCTGAGATCGGTTTAGTTTTAGAACCCAATGACATCCATATAATGAAAAAAGGAGTTAAGTAAAGATGTTAAAGAGATGGATTGCATACCCCTATGTCTTGTGGATGATATTGTTTATAGTAATTCCAATATTATTAGTACTGTCCTTTAGTATTAAGCAGGATCATACTGGATTTTCCTTCACAATGGAGCATTATAAACGTTTTTTTGACCCTTTATATATAGGGGTGTTGGTGCGTTCTGTTAAATTAGCTCTTATAAGTACTATTATTTGTTTATGTATAGGATATCCCATGGCCATGATCATATCAAAATCATCGATTAAATCTAGGAATATACTTGTATTACTATTTGTTATACCCATGTGGATGAATTTTTTACTTCGTACATATTCATGGATGGCGTTATTAGAGCGTAATGGATTAATTAATAAGTTCTTAAATCTTATTAATCTGCCTACAATTAATCTGATGTATACTGAAGGTGCTGTAATTTTAGGTATGGTATATAATTTCCTGCCCTTTATGGTTCTTCCCATTTATTCAGTACTTATTAAAATAGATAAAAGCTTGATAGAAGCATCAAGGGATTTAGGTGCTAATGAGATGAATGTATTTTTAAAGATTATATTACCACTAAGTATGCCAGGGGTAGTATCTGGAATAATTATGGTATTCATGCCTGCTATAACTACCTTTGTTATATCTAGACTACTAGGTGGAGGACAATTCACGTTAATAGGTAACTTAATCGAGCAACAATTCCTAAGTGTAGGAAATTGGAACTTTGGTTCAGCTATATCTATAGTAATGATGATACTCATACTACTAAGCATGGGTGTATTGAATAAATATGATAGGGATAGGGAGGGAGCTAAACTATGGTAGCAAAACTATTTAAGAGAGTATACGGCTTCCTAGTCTATATATTTTTATACGCTCCTATAATAATACTTATAATATTCTCCTTTAATAATTCTAAATCTAGAGGAAGCTGGGGAGGATTTACATTAAAATGGTATGCTCAGCTTTTTGAGGATTCTCAAATTATGTCATCCCTATATTATACAATAACAATTGCAGTGTTATCGGCCCTTATTGCAACTATTATAGGAACTGCAGCAGCCCTAGGAATACATAATATGAAAAGTAAAGAAAAAAAGATTATAATGAACTTAAGCTATATTCCAGTTTTGAACGCTGATATTGTTACAGGTATATCACTAATGATTCTATTTATATTTATAAAGCTTCCCCTGGGATTTACAACATTGTTACTTGCCCATATAACATTTAATATACCCTATGTAATATTATCGGTATTGCCAAAGCTAAAACAATTGGATAGCAACCTATATGAGGCTGCATTAGATTTAGGAGCGACTCCTTGGTATGCCTTAAGAAAGGTAATAATGCCGGAGATAATGCCTGGTATCATTACAGGAGCACTACTGGCATTTACATTATCTATAGATGATTTTGTAATTAGCTTTTTTACAACGGGATCTGGAGTATCTAATTTATCTATAACCATTTATTCAATGGCAAGAAGGGGAATAAACCCTAAGATAAATGCTTTATCAACGCTAATGTTTACCACTGTTCTTATTCTTTTATTAATTATAAATATAAGAACAGATAAAAATATAAGAAGAAAGGAAAATGTATGATGAAGAAAATCTATAAACAAATAATTTTAGTAGCAATAGCTTTTATTCTAATTATTTCTACTACAGCATGTGCTAAAGAGGATACCCCTACGATCAATGTATATAATTGGGGAGATTATATTGATGAAACTGTAATTGAAGATTTTGAAAATGAAACCGGGATCAAAGTAAACTATGAAACCTTTGCTACCAATGAAGATATGTATGTAAAGATTAAGGCTGGAGGCAATAATTACGACGTTGCAATTCCTTCAGACTATATGATCAGTAAAATGAGTAGGGAAGACATGCTACATAAAATAAACTTTGATAATATTCCAAACTATAAATATATTTCTGAAGAATTTAAGGGTTTACAGTATGATTCAAATAATGAGTATTCTGTGCCATATATGTGGGGAACCGTAGGAATACTCTATAATAAAACCATGGTTGATGAACCTATCGATAGCTGGGATGCCCTATGGGATGAAAAGTATGAAAAGCAAATTTTTATGTTAGACAGTCAAAGAGAGACAATAGGTGTAGCTCTTCAGAAGCTAGGATACTCACTTAATACGAGAAACCTTGATGAATTAGAAGAGGCTAAGGAAGAGCTTATCAAGCAAAAGCCCCTAGTTTTGGCCTATGTTGGAGATGAAGTAAAGGATAAGATGATAAATGGAGAAGCAGCCCTGGCGGTAGTATGGGCAGGAGATGCAGTATTTATGAAGGAAGAAAATCCGGATTTAGAGTACGTAGTACCAAAGGAAGGTAGTAATATATTTGTGGATGCTATGATTATACCTAAGACATCCAATAACAAGGAAGGGGCTGAGAAGTTTATAAACTTCATGAATGACCCAGAGATAGCCTTTAGAAATACGGACTATATAGGATATTCTACACCCCATACAGAAGCTAAAGAAATGTTAGATCCAGGAACAGCAAATGATCCAACAGCATATCCAAGTGCAGAGGTTATCAAAACATGTGAAGTATACGAAGACTTAACAGATATGCTTGAAGAATATGATAGAATATGGACTGAGGTTAAAGCAGCAAACTAGCATTTAAAAAGCGCCCTAGGGCGCTTTTTTGATGCTATAAAATAAATAATGCTACTATAAAGGTTGCAATAAATCCGATTGTAACGGGTAAAATATTCTTCCTTGCTAGATCCAATGGATGGACGTTACAGATAGCCGCAACTGGAATGATACCCCAAGGAATAATTGTTCCGCCTCCTACCCATACAGAGCTTAATTGACCTAGTACTCCTAAGCCTTCCTTGCTTATCGGAAAGGCTGAAGAGAAGGTTTGAGCCAATGAACCAACCAGTGGAAGTCCAGAGAAACCAGAACCATCAAGTCCAGTGATTCCACCAATGACCATTTGGATTAAGACTACAGGAGCCTTAGATAATGTAATCTTATCGGCTAAATAAAGTCCCATGTCTGATAAAAGTCCAGTAGCTTCTGGTCCAAGGATTGCCTTTGCAGTACCTTCGCCACCTAGAAAGAAGAAGGCACCAATAACGATAACGGGAGCAAATATTTTAATGCCAAATATAAATCCTTCTCTAATATAATCGGTTATCTTTTCTAGGGAATCAATAAGCTTATGTTGTACTATTGCAGAAAAACTCATTATAAGTATGGCAGTACCTCCAACTAGAGCTGTAGCATCTCCGCCCCTCAGCTGATATTTATACATTACAAAGATATCCAAAATAAAAATTAGTGGAGCAACTATTGCAACTAAATAAACTCCAAAGGTAGGCTTTGGTGCATCTACGGCTTCTGCAGTAATTGCAGCTTCATCGAAGGCCTGTGGGAAGTTTTTTGAGTCCCTTTTCATCATTATGAATGAACAGGCTACAGTTACTATACTCATTGTTAACCATAGAGGAATACTAGCATGTATGAAGGTCAAAGTATCCTCTATGCCTGCTGCCTTAGAAGTTATGGAGGGAGCACCTTGAATAAAGTAGTCTCCAGATAAAGCAACACCATGTCCAAAGATATTCATAGCCACCGCTGCCCATATTGCTGGTAATCCAGACTTGATTGCAGCGGGTAACATTATTGCACCCACTAAAGCAACGGCTGGTGATGGCCAAACAAACCATGAAAAGAATAACATTACAAAACCTAAAACAAAGAAAGTCACGTTATGATTTACCATTATTTTCTTCAGTGGAACCAGCATTAGTTCGTCGGCTCCTATATCCCTAAGGGACTGGGACATTGCGACTACCAATGAAATTACAACAATAATTCCCCAAAATTCATTACCAGAGGTAATTAAAGCATTATACACCACTTGAACTGCCTTGAGCAAACTACCAGAATACATAAATCCAATAACAAATAGTCCAATAATACAAGGTAAAACAGTATCCTTTCTAAACCCCATTGTAATAACAACTACTAGCACAACAAAGAAGTACATAAAGTGCAGACTTGTTAATTCAATCATAAAAATCCCCCTTATTTTGTTTTAAGATATTTTAACGCTCTGTACATCAATATCTTTAGTTCTTACAACATTATTTTTGAAAATATCCTTAAGTCCTAAAGATTTTACTTTGGCCTTAATTTTTTCAATGTCTGTTGTGTAAAGACCTAAATCCTTCATCCTTTCAAAATATACAGAGCCTGAGAAGGTATATTTTTTACCCATGCCATCCTCAGTTGTCATCATTTCCTTTACATAGTCTATGGCATCTCCCGTAGCTAGCTCATTTGGTAACTCAAGCAAATTTTTACCTAATGCATATAGAACACTGTTATAACCTGTAAGGGTTCCGGTGACAATAGCTTCTGTATGACCAACCAATAAACCAGCCTTTTCCCCTCCACAGAAAAGATTGTTTATACCCTTAACCTGAAGATAGTTATCTCTAGGTGCCATATTAAAATATCTCATTGAATTTCCTTTACCACCTGCATAGGGATCTTCATAACGAGCATATTCAAATCCAGGAATTTTTCTAAGTCTATCTAAATCAAAGAAAGGAGACATTAATTTAGCATGGCCAGTATCTAATAGGATAATATTAGCTTTAAATGCTTCCAAAGCATATTGTTGACAGGCCTTAACATCTAGATGATCTTCAATCAAATCATCGGGGATTGGTACTACAGCTACCCCTGTATTATTTAACTGATCTTGGATTTTTTTAGATAGGGATTCCTTATATAGCTTACAGGAACCACTCATGGCTCCAACCATACCATTTGGTTTTTTACCGGTAATTTCTTTGATGCCACAAAGCCCAGCTACACTTACTCTACCGCCGAAGCTTGGGCATCTCAATATGCACATTGCACAACCATTTCCGTATTTCACACAATTTTTCATAGGACCTGCAGTACCAGTCGTATCTATAAATACATCGCCATCAAAGATGCGATTCTGTTGGTCACTCACTGAGATTATGGTGTTGTTGTCCAAGGTAACATCGGTAACTCTTGATTCAAAAACAATTTCAACTCCTAGGTTTAGTAAATGATTGTTAACTGCACCATTTGTATCAGCAATGTCATATAGACTTGCATGCTTATGACCAGGAAACTCTATATTTCTATGTCTAGAGTTTTCATCACAAATTTCAAAAAGGTCTCCGCCACCCATTGCAATCATTTCCTCTGTTGCGGTGAATCTTCCGTTATTCCTCATGATTCCACCTACAAGACCAGTGCCTAAAAGCATGTCAGTTCTTTCTAATAAAGAAACCTTAGCTCCAGCCTTTGCAGCTGAAATTGCAGCTGCACAGCCAGCCCAGCCTCCTCCAATTACTATAACCTTTATCATGTAAATTCCTCCTTATAATAGAAAAAAGCAATTGGTAGAATGCACCAATTGCTTGTTTATGTAATAATAAAAATTATTAAAACAAACAAGATAGCACTCCACCAGTCATCTGGTGACAATCACAAGACTATTAACCTTGCAACCAGGTATGAATTGTAGAGTCAATTCATCCTTCGGTGCTATCCCCTTTCAATAAGTTTCGTCAACTTCTCTAAAGTTTCCACTTATCTACTCTTGTTTAGCACACCTCTATCATGAATAAATATAAACTTGAATGTATGATATCATATTATTTCATTGATGTCAATTCAAAAAAACCAAGGCAAAGAGAGCTAAAAACCCAAGATATAAGCATGTTCTAAATATAAAAATAAATGTATAAATATTACTTGGTATGGTATATTTAAGTAATTATCTTGATTGTAGCGTTGTAGTCTTAAAATATTTTAATAAAAAACAAAGAAATTTAAAAGAAAAAAACTTAATTATTTTTAAAACAATTACTAAAAAATAACATTAAATAAAACAATATGAATATCTAATATCTAATATCTATAACAAAATAATTATTGAAAAGTTGGATTAATATATGTATATAACATAAATTTATGAAGGTAGCATACTTTACACAGAATAAAGATTTATAAAATACTTTATGATATAATTTAAAAGTAAATAACTTGAAATCAGCTTTAGTATAATTATAAAATTTTGTAGTTTAGAGGTGTGGATGTGAAACGATATAAGATTATGTCGATCAATGAAATCTTAGATAGGGCATTGGATATTTATAAAGGTAATATGGGAACATTTTTATTATATCTATTTATTATATACATAATAACTATACCCCTTGGGATTATATCCTATGTAGTTACTATTCTTCCTATAGTCTTTATGCTCAATAGTATAGTGAATCCTTTTTCCTTATTTATGGAGATGGATATATTTCCATTGGCAGTAATAATTATAGTTGGAGTTTTTTTAATAGGTTTGACGATTGCTATACAAATGATACAACAGAGTGGAGTTGTATTTATAGCTGGTAGAGGATTTTTAAATCGGAATTCTGCGGCAGAAAAGGTGTTAAAGGTAGCTTTTAAGAATACATGGAGAATTATAACTGCTTTAGTGGCGTCGGGAATATTAATATTTATTCCATTGGTAGCTTTGAGTAGTGGCATAATAGGGCTTTTAATGAATTTTAATTATGAATTAGATAGTTTTACAATAGTAGGACTTATAGTATTGGGACTGCTTTTATTAATTGGAATTATATATTTTTATACAGTACATATTTTTGTGCTTCAAACTATAACTCTAGAGAGACTGGGTTTCTTTAAAGCTCTAAAAAGAAGTAGAGAACTGGTTAAAGATAGTTTTTGGAGGATATTAGGCATTATAATTGTATTTATATTAATTATTTCGGCCATAGCCAATTCCATCTATGGATTGATTGGCATATTAGGTGGAATAATCTATGGAGTAATGAGGATGTTTGATTTTCAAGGAGACCTATGGAGTGTTCTTCTTATGTATGGAAATCTACTAAGGTTACCTATTCAGGTAGCCACTGCATTATTCATAGGCCCTGTAGGGAGTATATTATTAACGGTTTTATATTATAATCAAAGGTTTAAGAAAGAAGGCTATGATATTAGACTTGAGTTAAGAAGACTAAAGGACGCTCAACAGGATGATTAGTGTAAAAAGGAGTAATTATGTTTAAATTATTTGGATTAGGATTATTACGAATTCCTAGCAAAGAAAAATTTAATAAAACCGTTGAAGAGGTGTTGAGCAAGCCGGAACATATAAGACTGAGGGGTGATTATCTCAGTTTGGGGGAGCGTATTGAAAGGTATATTAAAGAGTGGCTTGAACGTCTCATAAACGGTGTAGGATATGAGACCCGTGATATTGAACCCCTTTCTCCAGAAGTCTTGAGGGGACTTATGATAATAGGTATTATTTTAATAATAATAATAGCCGTATTTATTATATTAATGGCTAAAGGACTAATAGGGAAAAATAGAAAAACAAAAACAATACTTGGAGAAGTCATAGATGAAAAAGCTACAGTGGCGAGTATTAAAAACAAGTCCCAAAAATGTAAGATGGGCGGTAACTATAGGGAAGCACTAAGATATGACTTTATAGCTCTGCTATTAGGGATGAATGAAATAGGTATCATATATCTTGATGAGGCAAAGACAAATAGAGAGATTATAGATGCACTTAACAAAAATAAATATGATAAAACAGAGAATTTCATAAGACTTTCAGCAATATTTAACGAAACATGGTATGGACATAAAGAAATGGATGAAGAAAAATATAATGGTTGGGAGGAAATAATCAATCCTCTATTAAGTGAGGTGCTTAAGTTTGAAGGGTCATAATAGGAGGATTATTCTATTTGTTATAATAGTAGCTTTATTAATATGGTTAGGACTATATTTTGGACTTGGCACTGATAGGGATAGTACACTATATTCAGCCCTAAATAGGGGTAAGGATGGTGCAAGTGTGATTTATCAGACTATGAAGGAAGTAGACTATCCTGTTAATATAGTTGGTGAGGAAATACAGAATAGAAATATGGAAGCTGTGCAATTGATAATTGAGCCCAATGATACGGCAAACTTTGATATTGAAGAAGAGGTGGTAAAGAATTGGGTAGGAAAAGGTGGAATAATTATTCTTCTTGATACAAACTGGGGGAATAAGAGATTAAATTATGGAGAAAAAATAGAAGAGTATTTTGATATACATACCAATGAAAAGGAAGCAATAATTTATAAATATAATAAAGGTTACATAGTATTGGGTAATTCAACTTTATTTAGAAATGATAATTTATTTACTAATAGGAATGGAGCCTATTGGGTATTAGATGAACTGGATAAATTTAAATATTCCTCCATAGAATTTAACGAATACTATATTAGATTTTGGAAGGAAGGGCCCTCCCTATGGAAGGATATGCCCCTAGGAATAAAGTTTATATTTTATCAAATATGTCTAGTTATAATTGCAATTATTATTAGAAGGGGGAAAAGATTTGGTAAAATAGTTCCGCTCATTGATGAAATAGAGCGAAGTGATAATGAATATATAGAAGCAGTGACAAATCTATATAAAAATTCGGGCTCTTGGGAAATAGTCCTTGATGAATTTTATGGGGAGTTCTTAATGGTATGTAGTAAAGTATTTAACAAGGATTATGAATATATTAAAGAAAATTGGCTGGAATACTGGAGAGAAGAGAATTTGGCTAAATATGACCATGCTAAGGACATATATAACTTCATAAATAACTCACCAAATAATATCTATAAAAAGAAAAATAAATCAAAAAAATATTTAGATATGATTACCAAAATGGAAGAGCTTAGAAAAATACTTAAAAAAAGGAGAGAGAAGCTTTGGGAGCAGAGTATACCAAAAAAATCATAGATAATATAAAATCTGAGGTAAAAAAAGTGATAGTCGAGCAGGACGAACTACTTGACTACTCCATTGTGGGATTACTTTGTGGCAGACATTTACTATTAGAAGGGGTTCCAGGCCTTGCTAAGACCTTACTGGTTAGAGTATTATCTAAAACTATAGATGTAGACTTTAAAAGGATACAATTCACCCCAGACCTCATGCCATCAGATGTTACGGGTACTAGCATTTATAATATGCAGACTAGGGATTTTGAGTTAAAAAAAGGACCGATTTTTACAAACTTTTTATTGGGTGATGAAATAAATCGTACCCCCGCTAAAACTCAAGCTGGACTACTTGAGGCCATGGAAGAACAAAGAGTAACTATTGAGGGAGAAGAATTGGAGCTTCCAAGTCCATATATGGTATTTGCAACTCAAAATCCTATTGAATATGAGGGAACCTATCCCCTCCCAGAGGCTTTGCTTGACAGATTTATAATGAAGCTCATAGTAGGCTATCCTTCACCTGGGGCTGAGAAGGAAGTCCTTTTAAGGCATCATAAAGGATTGAAAATTATTGATTTAGATAGTCAAGGAGTTAATAAGGTATGTACAGGTGAGGACATAGTTAAGTGCCAAGAAGAAGCTGCGAAAGTGGAAATAACTGAGGAACTTATTAACTATATAATTAAAATTATTACTGAAACTAGAAACCACCCTTATATAGATAGGGGTAGTAGCCCCAGGGGTTCAATAGCTCTGATGCAGACATCAAAGGCCTATGCTCTAATGGTGGGTAGGGATTTTGTGATTCCCGAGGATATTAAAAGATTAGCCCTCCCAACCCTAAGGCACAGAATAAGTTTGAAGCCTGAGGTTGAAATAGAGGGGATGTCCACCGATGATGTTATTAATAATATACTATCTAAGGTAAAGGTGCCTAGATAGCTTAGAGGGCCGGTGATTTTAGTGGTTATTACAAAGAGATTTATTACTCTAATAGGGATAGGGGTTATTATTCTTGGTATATCCCTTGGGTTACATTTTCCTATAGGTGCTTTTATTATTTATAATGGACTTATAAGTATACTATTAGTTATCGACTATATGATATCCCCATCTGCTAAAATTCTTGATATAAAAAGAATAGGAAATGATAAGATTTCAATTTATGAAAATGAAAGGATAGGATTTGAGGTATACAATAAAAGTGATCGTAATCTTTATATAGAGTTTAAAGACGAGGTACCTGATTTTCATTTTAAGACAGAGAATCAAATAATGGTAGGATATATTGAGCCCCATAGTAAAAAGGAGTTTCATTATGAGGTTATTCCAACCAAAAGAGGAGCATTTCAATTTGGTGATTTTCATGGGAGATTACTTACAGGATATAAGCTAAGTATGAAACAGTTTAAGCTTCCCCTTAAAAGGGAATATAAGGTTTATCCTAATATGAAGAATCTAAAGAAATATCGCATGATAATATATAACAATAGAAAATATGAAAGTGGAAATAAGAATCTTAAGGTATTAGGAAGGGGAAGGGAGTTTGAAAGTCTGCGGGAATATATACATGGAGATGAGTATAGAACCATCAATTGGAAGGCTACTGCAAGGGAAAACAAACCCATAGTAAACCAATATGAACCAGAAAAAAATCAACATGTATATATACTAATAGATACAGGGCGCCCCATGAGTTATACTACCCAAGGATATAGAAAACTTGATTTAGCCATAAATACAGGTTTAGTTCTATCGGATGTGGTTAATCAAAATGGAGATTTATCTGGACTAATGACCTTCAACATAGATGTAGGTACAATTATAAAACCTAATAAAGGAAATAACCATCGTCATAATATGATGGAGGCTTTATATCATGTAGAGGCAAATAATAATACCTCTAACTTCAGGGAAGCCTTCTACAAGTTTAAGAATAAGGAAAAGAGAAGAAGTTTAATATGTATATTTACTGATTTCGATACCCTAGAGGAAGCAGAGGATATGATGAGGGTAATCCCTATATTGTCTAGAAATAATATAGTCATTATAAATTTAATAAAGAATGAAAAGTTAGAAAATTTAACAGACAATCAAATAAATACTGAAGAAGATGCAATAAAAAAAGCAGTATCCCTGGAATTACTAAATGAGAGGAAACAAATAATAAAGACTTTAAATGCAAGGGGAATTATGTGCTTTGAAAGTGAGCCGGAAAAGCTTGCAATAAATACAATCAATAGATACCTACAGGCAAAGAACGAGATTTAAGAGCAGGACAGGACGCGGTCCTCCGTCCCGCAAAGGTTCAACGGGTCGAAGGACCGTCACCTGTACCATTTGTCTTGAGATAATAAGCTATAAGTAATAGTGCTGTAATGCCTGCAAAAACCAGCTTTGTTACAGGTGATATACTTAAGGGTGTAAAGAAGCCTTCAATTATCCCGGCAATAATTAGCATGGAAGCAGATCCTAGAAGTAAGGGAATAGACTCTTTAGCATTATATATTAAAGAATGCTTTCTAGAATACTTCCCGGGAATTAATAAAGACTTACCTAACATCAATCCAACACCGCCGGAGATAAATATGGCTGTAAGCTCTATGACTCCATGAGGTAGTATAAGGGACCAATAGGATATGGGATTACCAACGGTATATACAAGTCCCGTAAGACTACCCAATAGGGCACCATTTAAAAACAATATATAAATAGTACCTACACCTAAGAATATACCAAATACAAAAGCTTTAAGGGCAACGGTTATATTATTTACCATAATAGCACTGGACATTAAAGGATAGTTCCAATCATCAGGCCCTTTCATATCCCAATTAATATTTTCCAACATTTCCTTGGGTAAAAAATAGGCTGCAGAATCGGCATTTAAAAGAGTTAGTAAAAAACTTATAAAAAACCCAATCATAAAAACACCAAAGGACATAAATATATATGATCTATATTTATGCAGGGCAGCAGGTAAATCAGATACATAGAATCCTTTAATATCTGTTAATGAAGCTTTTTTGGTTATATATATATGGTTGTGGGCCCTTCCTATAAGTCCATTTAGACTATTATGTATATCACTATTGGAAAAGTGAGTCCTGGCATAGGCAAGATCATGACTTGTCTTTCTAAATAAATGAAGAAACTCCCTAAGCTCCTTATGACTCAATTTTCTATGACCACTTTTTTCAATGATATCAGTATAATGTTTCAATTTATTCCAATGCAATATATTTTTTTCAATAAACTTATCTTCCATCATAGGTTTCACCTCTTTAAATATTTTACCAAAAATATCATCTTCTATAAATAAAAGATTATAAACTGGAGTGGTATAAATGAAAACTATAAAAATCCTTACGCCAGAAAACATTGATATCGAATATAGATTGGCAGGACTTTTTTCTAGGGCAGCTGCAGTAATGATAGACATTTTAATTCAAGTACTAGCAGTACTTATTATAGCTGGTACCTTTATACTAATTGCAATTAATAACCCTGAATACCTAAGCAAATACGAGGATTTAGGTGGATGGATTATTGCTGGACTTTTAATGGTACTGTTTATTATAAACTATGGATATTTTATAATATTTGAAATGACCATGAATGGAAAGACTCCTGGCAAGAAGCTTTTAAAGCTCAGAGTATTAAGGGATAATGGTCAGCCTATAACTCTAAAACACTCTGTGGTAAGGAATTTATTTAGGATATTCATTGATTATTATGGTATTGGAACAATCCTAATTCTATTTACAAAAAAGTTCAAGCGAGTGGGAGATTATGCTGCCTCCACCATAGTTATTTCTGAAGAAGATAGGGATATAACTAATCCATTAGACAAAATAAATATAGGTAAAAGTTCTAAGTATATATTAACAAATGAAGAAAGAAGATTATTAAAAGACTATCATACAAGAAAGAATTTTTTAAAAGATCAAGCTGAAAGTCTTGAAAGAGAATTAGGAGAATATTTCTCTAAGAAATATGATTTAGATAATACCTATAAAGATTATGGCAGCTTATTAAAGGAATTAATTGATATGAGATAGTAATATTGTTGTTTTTTTCTTTGCAATTTATGGAGCATATGGTAAAATGAACTTATAATACAAACATATGTTCGAAGGTGATTTTAGATGGAAATCCTTGAAAAATTAAAAATATTAGCCGATGCCGCAAAGTATGATGTTTCATGCTCATCCAGTGGAGGAAAAAGGACTAATAAGAATAAGGGACTTGGAAATGCTCATTATAGTGGAATATGTCATAGCTGGTCCGACGATGGTAGATGCATATCATTACTAAAGATACTTTATACAAATTATTGTATATATGATTGCAAATATTGTATAAATAGGGCTTCCAATGATATTCCAAGGGCAGCCTTTACTCCAGATGAGCTTGTAAGTCTTACTATAAATTTTTATAGAAGAAATTATATAGAAGGTCTTTTCCTGAGTTCGGGTATAATAAAAAGTCCAAACTATACCATGGAATTATTATATAAAACTGCTAAAAAGTTAAGGGAAGAAGAAAATTTCAATGGTTATATACATATCAAAGCCATTCCCGGGGCTGATCCTATTTTAATTGAAAAGGCAGGGGAGTATGTTGATAGGATGAGCGTAAATATAGAATTGCCTTCAACCAAGGGATTAGAACTTTTAGCTCCCCAGAAAAAAAGAGAAAATATAATAAAGCCCATGGGGCTTATTTCATCTAAGATAAACGAAACTAAGGAGAATAGAAAAAAATATAAGTATAGCCCCAAATTTGTTCCAGCAGGACAGTCAACGCAACTCATTGTAGGAGCAACCGATGATAGGGACTTAAATATATTAACCTTAACGGAATCTCTATATAATCAATTTAAGTTAAAAAGAGTGTATTATTCAGCCTATGTACCTGTATCCAATCATCCGAATCTACCAAGCATCGCTACTCCACCCATGCTTAGAGAACATAGACTATATCAAGCTGATTGGCTTTTGAGATACTATGGATTTAAAGCAAATGAACTACTCGATGGGAATAATCCAGATTTTGATGAAAACCTAGACCCAAAATGTGATTGGGCACTAAGAAATATACATTTATTTCCTGTTGAAATCAATAAGGCCGATTATGAGATACTCCTAAGGATTCCTGGAGTCGGGGTGAAGTCAGCAAGGAAGATTTTAGCTGCAAGAAGATTTAGTGGACTTAACTTTGATGATTTGAAAAAAATGGGTATAGTACTTAAAAGGGCAAAATACTTTATAACTTGTAAAGGGAAGTACTATGGACCAAGAACAATTAATCAGAGTTATATAAAAGAAAGACTAATCTTAGGAACCGTTGAGAAAAAGAAACAGGAAGATGATGGGGAACAGATTACAATGTTCTCAAACTTCCCAGCCCTACTTAATCAATCAGAAAGATTAGCACGGATTACGGGGGAACTATGATGAAATGTTATATTTACGATGGTAGCTTTGATGGACTTCTAACAGCCATATATGAGGCATATTATAGGAGGGAAATACCTGAAAATATATTACTTGAAGCTGATTATCAAGAAAATTTTTTCAGTGAAAGGGTAGTAATAAATACAGATCTTGAAAAGTCAGAAAGGGTATATAAATCCATAAAAAACAAAATATCAAATAGTGCATTAAAGAATATTTTTTACGTATTCTTATCTGAACTAAGGGATGCTGGTACCTATATATATAAATATTTAAAGCTTGGTTGGAAGACAGGCCCTCAAATAGATTTAATGCTGACAAATAACGATGTGCAGACAATACAGAAGATTAGAGAAAAAGTTTCCAGGGAAAGGCATTTTCTTTTAGGATTATTGCGTTTCAGAAAGCTTCAAGGTAATGTTTATTATGCACCACTAGAGCCTGAATATAATGTAGTGGGTTTGATTGCACCCCATTTTGCTCAAAGAATGGCCGACCAAAACTGGATAATACATGATGTAAAAAGGAGCATAGGTGCAGTATATAATAAAGAGGAATGGATTATGAGGGAGATTGCTTTAGATAAGAAGCTTATTTTAAGCGATGATGAACTAGAATATCAAAAACTTTGGAATCAATACTTTGAAAGTATTGCAATTAAGGATAGAATTAACCCAAGGCTTCAAAGAAGTAATATGCCCATGAAATATTGGAAATACCTTATAGAGAAGAATTAAATTTGAGAAGGGTGAAAATCCATGGCAAATAAAAACAAAAAAATCCCTAAGGTCTTAGCCTGGGCAATAATAATTGGTTTTAATATTATGGCTGCTATATTAGTATCTTTTTTTGCCTATATTTTTTTATTCCAAGATGATAGCATTGATGAAAATGTGTCGTTTTCTATAAATGAAGCTGAAAGCTTTGAGGAGCCCTATGATTATGAAGAAAATAAGGCCGTTGAACAAGAAATAGTCAAAGAAGATAAAGTCGATGATATCTATAGTGCCATTAAGGAAGGACTACTAAATGGTGAGGATACTATAGATGTTTCTAAATATAAGGAAAGTAAAAATTCTAAGGAAGTATTCGAAATAATAAATAAAGTGGTAAATGAAAATCCATATATTATGTATTATAAAGGTGGAAGGTTTTGGTCCAATGGAATCCTAAAGCCTGAATACTTTAGAGAAAAAACAGTTATGTTATCCCATAGAGAGATAGTGAAGAATAGAATAAGAGAAGTTATAAATAGTATAATAAAACCAGAGATGACAGATTTTGAAAAGGAAAGAGTAGTTCATGACTATATAATCAACAATAGTAGCTATGATAGTTTTAATTTTGAGAGAAATACTATCCCACCAGAATCCTATAATTCCTATGGAATATTAATAAAGGGAGTAGGGGTTTGTGAGGGATACGCAAAGACAATGAAGCTATTCATGGATGAACTGGGTATAGAAGCTATAATTGTAAGTGGTACTGGGAAAGGGCAAAGTCATGCATGGAACTTAGTAAAAATTGAGGATGAGTATTATCATGTTGATTTAACCTGGAATGATCCTGTGATGGATGATAATTCAAAGGTATTACGATATGATTATTTCAATTTAACTGACCTAGAAATGAAAAGAGAACATAATTGGGATCAGAATGATTATCCAAGAGCTATTTCTACAAAATATAATTATCATTATTATAATAATTTAACTGCATCTAGTTATGAGGAGTTTTATAATAATATAAAAAATACTCTGCTAAATGATGAAAGGGAATTAGAAATGAAGATATTGCCCTATTATGATAAAAATATCTATGATGTATATAAGACCACTGAGGATATAATAATGAATAATCACACTGTTAGAATCAATAGTGTAAATCATAGTATTAACGATAAAATTGGAGTAGTGAATATAGAGTTTCATTAAAGAATAATTATTAATTCATATTTATTTGAATTTTTTCATGAATCAAGCATAGGATGTTGAGTTTTGTCGGATATTATTATTTAAGACAAAGTTTACAACAAGGATGGTTGTTTTGAATACTGAATATTTGATATTGATAGCGGCTTGGCTAATTGGAATTTTTTCATTGTTCGTTTTTATACCTAAAAATCAAATAAGACAAGCATGGGTGCTATTTCTTTTTAAACAAGCATTAACTTGGTCCTTAGGGCATATTGTTGCAGAATATGAATTAATTAGATACCCTGTGAGGTTACTTACTCATGCCTCTAGAACAAGCTTTACATTTGAGTTTTTTATTTATCCTGTAATATGTATTTTCTTCAATTTATATTACCCTCATAATAAAAAACTCAGTAGGCAAGCTATGCATTATATAGTATATTGTAGCTCAATTGCACTAGTAGAAGTTGTTTTGGAAATATATACTGATGTAATAGAATATGTACATTGGAATTGGTTTGTTACGTGGATTTCGTTAGGGATAACCTTTTATTTCTCTAGACAATTCTACCTGTGGTTCTTTAAACAAAAATAAAACCAAAGAATACTTGGCTTTATTTTTGTTCATTTTAGCAATTAAATCATATCATTTTCTCTCATCTCAAGGGCTTTTTTAACAATATTACCACAATTTCTAGAGGAAACTGATCCCCATCCACCTTCGTTTTGCACAGTATCATAAACTCCTAATTCTCTAGCTATTTCTATTTTCATATCCTCAAAGGCTTTTCTAGCCTCAGGTGCCACATTATTTCTTCTAGTCATTATATATCAGCTCCTCAAAAGTCTTTAATAATAGTTTGTGTAGTAATAAAAAATTTAATCTAGTGCTTTTTTGTAAATTTACATATATTTTTCAGCAAGTTTAGCGATAGGACTTCTTTCTACTTGTTTCAGATGAACATGACCGGTTATATCAAAATGCTTCATCTTATCTACTGCATAAACAAGACCATTGGAATTTGAATCTACTAAAATATTATCTATTTGATTATCGGAAGGATCACCAATAAAAATGAACTTAGAACCATGACCTGCCCTAGTTAGCATAAGCTTTGCCAAATGAGGTGTAGTTTGTTGAGCCTCATCGACTATAACTAGGGAGCTAGATAGGGTTCTACCCCTCATATAGGTAAAGGTTTTTGTTTCTATTATTCCCTTTTCCCTAAACATGTCTATAAACATATCTACATTGCTATCGGATTTATTTTTGTCATAGCCATTACAACTACATTTGGATTTTTTATCAAATAAATTATCTATTGCATCATAAAAGGGACCCATCCATGGCTTAAGCTTTTCTACTTCGTCCCCGGGGAGGAAACCTATATCATTTCCTGCGGGAACAATGGGACGAACAAAAATGATCTTTCTATAAATATGGTTTTCGATTACCTTTTGTAGTGCAACGCTTGTTGATAGTATGGTTTTACCACTGCCAGCACCTCCTGTTAAGGTCACAAAGTGAATATTTTCATCCATTAAGAGTTCAAAGGCCATTTTTTGTTCCCTATTCATAGGTTTAAGTCCCCATGCATAATCACTTTGGTGTTTTAGAGGAACGATTCTGTCTCCATTAAACTTAGCCAAGAGTTCATGGGAAGATGATTCAATATTACGTATATGAAAAAAATGATTGGGAAAGATATCATCATCTATATTATCTGGAAGTAATAGACCTTCGCTAAATATCTTATCAATTTCGTCGGTTGTTAGATCTATTTTAGAATAGCCTTTATATAAATTTTTAGTACTAACTCTATCAAACTCATAGTCTTCGACCTTTAATCCTAGGGAATCAGCTTTTATCTTCATAGATAAATCTTTGGTTACTAATACAGTTGAAGATTTATTGAGACCTGAAAGATTTTGACAAATAGATAGAATCTTATTATCGTTTTTATCGGTATCTAAGCCATTGGGAAGACCACTGATATCAACATGATTTAACTCTATTCGAATGGTTCCTCCTGTTCTTAACTTGATACCACTTGAAAAGTCACCATAAGTTCTTAACTTGTCTATTTCCCTTATGGATGACCTGGCATGATAACCCACAAGTCCTTCCCGTCCCTTTAAATTATCAAGCTCTTCAATGCAAATAATCGGAATAATAATGTTATTATCTTCAAAGTTATTATAAAAATAAGGGTCATGAATCATTACGTTTGTGTCAATAATGTAGTTTTTAATCAAATGACTCCCTCCTTTTGCTATATTTAATATTTATTAAAGCATTTTTTTATTATGTATATATTAAATCTTATTTAATGAATCTGTCCTTAAAATGGTTTGAAATCTAGATATATTCAGAAAAAGAAAAGGTTTACTAAAAAAAAGAATGAATATCTTAATTATAATTAAAATATACTTTGCAAGGGCAACAAAACACAGATAGTATAATTTGAAAATTATCTGAAAGAATGTTATTTGAAATATTAGTAGGGTAAACATAAAACAAGTATACTAAATACTAATAATCTTACGATAGATGAATCAAGAAATAGAATTATATATATTTTTATTATTTATAACTTCTAGAACTAGTCCTAAAGACAAGAAGGAGGAAAGAACGTGAAAGAAAGGTTTATAGGTTATATAAATCCTACTTCCTATGATATACATTTATTTCATCAAGGGAGCCATTTTAGAAGCTTTGATTTTTTAGGCACCCACATAAAGGAATATAAAGGTATTAAAGGAATTAGTTTCACAGTATGGGCTCCAAAGGCAAAGGAAATAAGATTAGTAGGAAACTTTAATAATTGGAATGGTTCAGAGTATCCCATGAAAAAAGTTGATGACTCAGGATTATGGAATATTTTTATAGCTGATTTAAATGAAGGAGAAATATATAAATATGAAATATATACACAGGATAATAGAAGGTTATTGAAATCTGACCCCTATGCATTTTTTTCAGAGGTTAGACCTAATACTGCATCAAGGGTAGCTAATCTGAAGCAGTATGAATGGAATGATATTGAGTGGCTGAATGAAAGAGACTCAATTTATGATAAGCCCTTGAATATATATGAACTTCATTTAGGATCTTGGATTAAAAAAGAACAGAAGGTGAATTGTAGAAACTATAATTATACTGAGTTGATTGATAAAATAATTGAATATGTTGTAGATATGAACTATACACATATAGAACTACTTCCTATACTTGAACATCCCTTTGATGGTTCATGGGGATATCAAATCACAGGATACTACTCTGTAACCAGTAGATATGGTAATCCAGAAGATTTTATGTACCTAGTTGATAAATGTCATCAAAATGGTATAGGAGTTATCCTAGATTGGGTACCAGGCCATTTTTGCAAGGATGAACATGGACTTTATAGGTTTGACGGAACTCCCCTATATGAAAGTAATAACCCCAAAAACTCAGAGAATTATGAATGGGGAACAGCTTATTTTGATTTTACAAAGCCAGAGATTAGAAGCTTTTTAATTTCTAATGCATTATTTTGGTTAGAAAAATATCATATCGATGGATTAAGGGTAGATGCGGTTTCCTATATGCTTTATTTAGATGCTGGAAAAGAAGAGGGAGAATGGGAAAAGAATAAATATGGTGGCAGGGAAAATATTGATGCTATTGAGTTTATAAGAAAGCTCAATAAAGCAGTTTTTCAATACTTTCCCAATGCATTGATGATAGCTGAAGAATCAACGGCATGGCCCTTAGTTACCTCACCTATCTACTTAGGAGGACTAGGGTTTAATTTTAAATGGAATATGGGATGGATGAATGACATGTTAAAGTTTATGGAGATGGATCCCCTATATAGGAAATGGCATCATAATTTAATAACATTTTCCTTTACATATGCTTTTTCAGAAAATTATGTTCTTCCATTATCCCACGATGAAGTTGTGCATGGCAAAAAATCTTTATTAGATAAAATGCCAGGGGATTATTGGCAGAAATTTGCTAATTTGAGACTTTTGTATTCCTATATGATAGCTCATCCAGGAAAAAAACTATTATTCATGGGAGGCGAGTATGGACAGTTTATTGAATGGGATTATAAAAAATCTTTAGATTGGTTCCTATTAGATTATGATATGCATAGTAAAACTCATGAATTTGTAAAATTATTAAATAGCTTTTATCTAGAGGAAAAGCCATTATATGAACTGGATAATGATCATAAAGGATTTGAATGGATTGATCATCAAAACTATGAACAAAGTGTAATAACCTTTATGAGATTAGGAAAAGAAGATGATGATTTTATAGTTGCAATATTTAATTTTACTCCTATAGTTAATAGTAATTATAGAATTGGTGTACCAAAGCTTGGAGAATATATTGAGGTGTTTAATAGTGATAGGGTTGAATTTGGTGGATCTGGCGTTATAAATAGTGGCAAAATTAATGCAAAGAAAGAGAAATGGCATAACCAAGATTATCATGTGGAGATAAGAATTCCCCCATTGGGGGCTATATTTTTAAAAAGTGTTGATTAAGGTATTATAATGATTATTTATTTTTAAATTTTTAAATAATAGGAGGAATAGATGGTGAGAATGCAAAAAAAGGAGACTATTGCTATGCTTTTGGCCGGTGGTCAAGGATCGAGGCTCAAAAAGTTGACCCATAATCTTGCAAAACCAGCTGTACCCTTTGGTGGTAAATATAGAATAATAGACTTTGCTTTAAGTAACTGTTCAAACTCAGGGATAGATACAGTAGGTGTGCTTACACAATATCAGCCCTTTGAGCTTCATACTCATATAGGTATCGGAAGTCCCTGGGATTTAGATAGAAGAAATGGTGGAGTAAGTATACTATCACCCTATGTTGGAAGAGATGGTGGTAGATGGTATAGGGGCACGGCCAATGCAATATTTGAGAATATTAGATATATTGAGTCCTATGATCCAGAATATGTACTTATTTTATCAGGAGATCATATCTATAAAATGGACTATTCTAAGATGATTGAATATCATAAAAAGATGGAGTCAAGTGCTACTATAGCAGTTGTTGAGGTACCGTGGGAAGAAACTAGTAGGTTCGGAATTATGAATACCGATGATCAAAATAGAATTTATGAGTTTGAAGAAAAACCTGAAGATGCAAAAAACAACTTAGCTTCAATGGGAATATACATTTTCAACTGGAGGACCTTAAGACAATATTTAATAGATGACGAGATCGATGAAAACTCAGATAATGACTTTGGTAAAAATATTATTCCCAAAATGGTTTCGAAGGGATTAGACATATATGCCTATGTATTTGATGGTTACTGGAAGGATGTAGGAACTGTTAGGAGTTATTGGGAAGCAAATATGGACCTACTAGAAGATAGTAATGGACTTAACTTATTTGATAGGAATTGGCGTATCTATTCAGTAAATCCAAATAGTCCTCCTCATTATATAAGTAGTTCAGGTAAAGTCACAAAGTCCTTACTAAATGAGGGATGTGTAATCCATGGAGAAGTAAGGAATTCCGTATTATTTCCAGAAGTCTATGTGGGCAAGAATGCGAAGATTATTAATTCAGTTATTATGCCAAATGCAAGGATAGATGATTATTCAGTAGTTGAGAACTCGGTAGTCATGAGTAATGTATCCATAAGAAAGGGAAGTAAGATTGGAAAAAATACAAAGGATGATATTACACTAGTAAGCCAGGAAGATGTTCCAAAGGATATAAACAAAGGAAAAGTTATTGCATTATGAAGGGGGAAGCATTGTGAATAACTTAATGGGAATTATTAATTTAAGTGAAAATGAAGAGGAAATTAAGGAAATAACCTATGATAGACCCATAGCGACAATTCCAATTGCAGGAAGATACAGGGTTGTAGATTTTATTCTATCCAATATGGTTAATGCTGGTATAAATAATATTTCTATCTTTACCCAGGGAAAAAGTAGATCTTTGATGGATCATATTGGTACGGGTAAGTCTTGGGACTTAGATAGGAAAAATGACGGAATATTTGTTTTGAATCCTAAGATGAATATAAATGATTTAATTACCCATAAAGGAGATATTGAAAACTTCAAGAATCACTTAGACTATCTTTATCGTAGTAAGCAAGAATACGTGTTTATAACTAGAAGCTTTATGATATGTAATATAGATCTTAATGAGGCTTTTGCATATCATAGGAAATCAGGAGCGGATATCACCATAATATATAAAAGTATGATTAATAATCATGGAAGATTTATGGACTCAGATACCTTGAATATGGATGAAAATGGTAACGTCATCAGTATAGGAAGAAATGCAGGTAACAAAAGGGAATATAACATGTCCCTAGAAATGTATTTATTGAAAAAGGACCTTTTAATTGAAATAATTCAAGATAGTATTTCCAGTGGTGAGAATGAATATCTAAGGCAAGCGATGTTACAAAATATTAAGACATTAAATGTTAATGCATATCCCTTTGAAGGATATGTATCCTGCATAAATTCCATAAAAAATTACTACGAATCTAATATGGATTTATTAGAACTTGAGGTTTCAGAAGAATTGTTTGGGAAAAATAGAATAATTTATACAAAAGTTAAGGATGAACCACCTACTAAATACTCTAAAGGCTCTGATGTGACTAATTCATTAATAGCTAATGGATGTGTTATTGAGGGTACTGTTATGAACTCTGTTATAGGCAGAGGTGTTAATGTTGAAAAGGGTGCAGTAATTAAGGATAGTATAATCATGCAAAAATCTACTATTGGAAAGGATGCATATCTGAACAATACTATTTTAGACAAATATGTACAGGTGGTAGAGGGAAAGATTTTAAGTGGAGATAGAAGAAACCCCTTAGTAATAAGAAAGGGATTAAGAATATAAAAGTAAAGTCAATACCCAAAGAAAAATTAATCTTGATGGGAGGATATATAAATGACAAAGGTTTTATTTGCTGCCTCTGAAGCAGTGCCCTTTATCAAAACTGGGGGACTTGCCGATGTGGCATTTTCTTTACCTAAGGCACTTAGGAAGATTGGAGTAGATATTAGAGTAATCTTACCTAAATATAAAAGTATTCCTGAAGATTTTAAGAAAAAAATGAAATTCATCAAGAGTATTAATGTTCCTGTTGGATGGAGAAATCAATATTGTGGGATAGAATATTTAGAATATGAAGGAGTCCCCTTTTATTTTATAGACAATGAATACTATTTTAAAAGGGATGGGGTATTGTACGGACATTATGACGATGGAGAGAGATATGCTTATCTTTGTAGAGCAATACTTGAGGTTATAGATAATATTGATTTTAGTCCCGATGTAATACATTGTAATGATTGGCATACGGGGATGGTGGCACCGTTACTAAATACTTTCTATAGGGATAGAAGTAAATATAAAGATATTAAAACAATCTTTACTATTCATAACTTAAAATATCAAGGAATATTTCCAGAATCAATACTTGGGGATCTATTGGGGTTAGGTAGTGAGTACTATCACCCTGATAGTCTTGAGTTTTATGGTGGTGTTAGTTTTATGAAGGGGGGGATTGTATATTCAGATGTTATTAATACAGTCAGTAGAACCTATGCCGATGAAATACAGTATCCTTTCTTTGGAGAACGATTAGATGGATTGTTAAGAAAAAGGAAAGATGATTTATATGGAATATTAAATGGAATAGATTATGATATATATAATCCTAAAAGAGATGCTTTGATACATATAAATTATGATGTACAAACTATGGCTACAAAAAAGCCTGAAAATAAAGAATATCTTCAGAACTTAGTTGGTCTTCCTGTTGATAAAGATGTACCCATTGTAAGTATGGTTACAAGACTTGCAAATATGAAGGGTTTAGATTTAGTCTTACATGTACTTGATGAGCTACTAAGTCAAGATATACAAATGGTGATTGTAGGAACTGGAGAAGCATATTATGAAGAAATTTTTAGACAGTATACGGAAAGATATCCTCAAAAATTCTCGGCTCAGATTCTATTTAATGAGGATCTGGCCCGTAACGTATATGCAGGATCAGATATTTTTCTGATGCCCTCAATGTTTGAACCCTGTGGATTAGGACAGTTGATTGCCTTGAGATATGGAACCCTTCCAGTAGTAAGGGAAACTGGAGGACTAAGGGATACGGTTAAGTCCTATAATGAAGAAACTGGTGAAGGTAATGGGTTTAGTTTTGCTAATTACAATGCCCACGATATGCTTTATACCATAAATAGAGCATTAGGGTTATATAAAGATAGAGAAATTTGGAATAAAATAGTGAAAAATGCCATGGATGAAGATTATAGCTGGAATAATTCAGCAAGACTTTATAGAAACCTCTATGGGGAGCTGCTTTAGTGTAAGGAGAATTTAAGGAGGAATTTGTTGATGCGATTAAGTAAAAATAGATTTAAAAAAGATTTTATAAATAAACTTAAATCATTGTGGGCCCGAGGAATAGATGAAGCAAATGATCATATGTACTATAGTACTCTAGGATATTTGATTAAGGATTATATCTCTGAAAGTTGGATTAAAACCAATAAGGCATATATAGATAAAAAGGAAAAACAGGTGTATTACTTCTCCATGGAATTTCTCATGGGTAAGCTCTTAATTAGTAATATGATTAATTTAGGTATTAAAGATGTTTGTCAAGAGGGACTAATGGAATTAGGTATAGATTTAGATAGGATAGAAGAAGGTGAAAAGGATCAAGGATTGGGAAATGGGGGCCTTGGAAGGTTAGCCGCATGCTTTCTAGATTCCATGGCTTCCACTGGTATTCCAGGACATGGAAGTGGGATAAGGTATAATTATGGTCTCTTTGAACAAAAAATTATAGATGGATACCAGGTTGAGTTTCCAGACAAATGGCTACAAAATGAAAATGTTTGGGAAATCAAAAGAAAGGACAAGGCCGTTGAGGTTCATTTTGGAGGAAGTGTAGATGTAGTTAACGAAGATGGAAAGCTGAAGTTTATCCATGAAAATTATGAATCTGTCTTAGCCGTACCCTATGACCAGCCTGTACTTGGATTCAAAAATAAACAAGTAAATACCTTAAGACTATGGAGTGCGGAGGCTATAAAAAAGGATTTTGATTTTGCTTATTTTAATAAAGGTCAGTATGAAAAGGCATTTCAATATAAACATTCTGTAGAATCAATATCCCATGTGCTTTATCCAAATGATGCCTATGAAGAAGGAAAAAATCTAAGGCTAAAGCAGGAGTATTTTTTAGTTTCTGCTGGTATACAAAGTATCATCAGAACCTATAAAAAGCTTCAAAAGCCAATCACAGAATTACATGATTATGTAGCAATACACATAAATGATACTCATCCTGCCCTAGCAGTACCAGAACTTATGAGAATACTAATGGATCAGGAAGGTCTAGGATGGGAGGAAGCATGGAAGATAACAAATAATACCATATCCTTTACAAATCATACTATAATGTCTGAAGCCTTAGAAAAATGGGAAATTCATATGTTTAAAGAGTTACTTCCCCGTATTTTTCTTATAGTAGATGAGATTAATGAAAGATTTTGTAGGGAGCTTTGGAATAATAAGTATACTGAGAACTTTGACAAAATAAGTGAAATGGCTATAATAGCTCATAATCAAATAAGAATGGCACATCTAGCCATTGTGGGAAGTCATAGTGTTAATGGGGTAGCAAAGCTTCATACAGAGATACTAAAGAAACAAGAGTTAAAAAACTTTTATGAGTATTATCCCAATAAATTTAATAATAAAACTAATGGTATTACCCATAGAAGATGGTTACTCAAGGCAAATCCTGAGCTCACTAAATTAGTTAATGAAACAATAGGTGAGGATTGGATAACCCAATCAACTAAATTGAGAAAGCTTATTAAATATAAGGAAGATCCATCCTTCCAGGATCAGATTCACAACATAAAACAAAACAATAAGATCAAGCTTTCAAATTTCATAAATGAATGTTGTGGAATCAGTGTAAATCCAGATTCCATATTTGATATACAGGCTAAGAGAGTTCATGAGTATAAAAGACAACTTTTAAATGTATTCCATATTATGCATTTATATAATCAGTTATTAGAAAATCCTGATATGGATATAATGCCGAGAACCTTTATATTTGCTGGAAAGGCTGCTCCAGGATACTATATGGCTAAACAAATAATAAAGCTAATAAACTCATTGGCTGAAAAGGTAAATAATGATAAAAGAATAAAAGATAAGCTTAAGGTAATATTCCTAGAAAACTATGGGGTTTCCTTGGCTGAAAAAATTATTCCCGCTGCCAATATTAGTGAACAAATTTCAACAACAACCAAAGAGGCTTCAGGCACGGGTAATATGAAGTTCATGATGAATGGCGCCATAACCATAGCTACCTTGGATGGAGCCAATATAGATATTAGAAATGCCGTTGGGGATGATAATATCTTAATATTTGGTTTAGATGAAAAAGAGTTTATAGAATTATATAGAAGTGGTAAATATCACTCGACAGATATCTATAATAATGATAATAGAATTAAAAGGGTAGTTGACCAGTTAGTAAATGGTTTCTTTAATACCAAAGAAGATGAGTTTTCAATAATATATGACTCTCTTCTAAAGCATAATGATGAGTATCTCGTTTTAAAGGATTTTGATGACTATGTGAGGGCACAGGGACAGGTAGATGATTTATATAGAAATAAAGAAAAATGGATAGAAATGTCTATTGTCAATATTGGAAGCTCTGGAATATTCTCCAGTGATAGAACAATATATGAATACGCCACGGGTATATGGGATGCAAATCCATATCATGGTTACTATTGAAAGTTTAAAGAAGGTAATAAGAACCTTCAAGAAAACTATAATAAAGAAAAATTTATTTATAAAGGTGATGACCTAGGTGCGAAGCATACCAAGAAACAGACAAGTTTTAAGGTGTGGGCTCCCATCCAGGAGGATGTAAAAGTAATAATATATGAAAATTATCATGATAATTATGGTGAGATTTATCCTATGAAAAGGACGGATAATGGAGTATGGGAATTAAAACTAGATGGAGATTATGGAAATAAGTACTATAACTATATAGTTAAAATAGACGAATATGAAAGAGAAACACCAGATCCTTATGCAAAGGGAGCTACAGTAAATGGCACTAAGGGAATGATAGTGGATTTTGATTCTATAAACCCTGAGGGATGGGAAAACCATAGTGTCCCAAGACCTATAAAACCAACAGAGTCAATCTTATATGAAACTCATTTAAGGGATTTCTCCATAGATAAATCATCGGGTATTAAGAATAAAGGAAAATACCTTTCATTTACTGAACATAACACCAATGTAGATGGTGGTCTAAGGACAGGGATAGAACATCTTAAGGAGCTAGGTATTACCCATGTTCACCTTATGCCAGTCTTTGATTTTGCCAGTGTGGATGAAAGAGAAATGAAGGAATATAACTGGGGATATGATCCATATCTGTATAATGTTCCTGAGGGATCCTATTCTACAAACCCCTACGATGGAAGGGTTAGAATAAGAGAATTTAAAAAAATGATAATGGACCTTCATGAAGCAGGTGTTGGAGTAATTATGGATGTGGTCTATAATCATACCTTCACAACGGCTGATAGTCCCTTTGATATATTAGTTCCAAAGTATTATTATAGAACCGATGATAAAGGCCATTATACAAATGGTTCTGGAGTTGGAAATGAGATTGCATCGGAAAGACCAATGGTTAGAAAATTTATTGTTGATTCTCTGAAGTTTTGGGCAAGAGAATATAAAATAGATGGATTTAGATTTGATCTTATGGCCCTTTTTGATATCGAGACCGTAAAAGAGATAGAAAGGGAACTTAGAAGCATAAACCCAAATATCATATTATATGGAGAACCTTGGACAGGATGGATTTCCAATCTTCCAGAGAACAAACAGTTTAAAAAGGGAAGACAACAGGAAATGGATATAGCATTATTTAATGATGGATATAGGGATGACATCAAGGGAGATAATAATGGGAATGGACTTGGCTTTGTCACAGGGGCAAATAATTTAGAACATACAATAAAAACAGGTGTTGCTGGAAGTATATATTATAATAAAAACATAATTGGTTTTGCCAAGGAACCAGGAGAAACCATAAATTATGTAAGTGCCCATGATAATCTATGCTTATATGATAAAATCCAAATAAGTCGTCCTGATGCAACTGAGGAAGAGATTGTGAGAATGAATAGACTAGCCCTATCCATAATCCTAACCTCTCAAGGAATACCCTTTATACAGGGAGGCACTGAAATACTTAGGACAAAATATGGACATTATAATAGCTACAATGCAGGAGATGAAATTAATAAAATAGATTGGACTAGAAAAAGTAAATATTTAGAGACCTTTAATTATATCAAGGGATTAATTGAATTGAGAAAAAGTCAAAAAATAATGACTCTTGATAAAGCGGAGGATATACAGAAATATCTTCAGTTCATTGATTCTCCTTCAAACTCTGTTACCTATATGTTAAATTCACCCTATGCTGAAGATTATAGGCATATTTTAATAGTTCATAATGCTAATAAAAAAGAAATTACCATAAATATACCTATAGAAAGTAGATGGAAGGTAATCACTAATGAAAATGAAGTAAATATAGATGGAATAAAGGATATAGGACAAACCGTGGATAAGAACTTAAAGGTACCGCCAATATCAACATGGATTTTAGGTTGTAAATAAGAAAATGTACAGGATGATAATAGATATCATCTTGTGCATTTTTCTTTTTCAAAACCGCATAATGCCGCATTAAATCTTTATAAAATTCAGCTATTGAGTTAATGAAGGTACTAGATGAGATAAATTGACAAAATCCCTCAAAATATGTTAGATTATTGTTAATAAGTATTCTTGTATTCAAAGTAGAATCTGCTTGATTTTCTAGCTGGTGAAAGCTCTTCACTATAACTATAAAATTTTAAGGCATAGAACTATACTTTAGTTTAGTATTTCTATGCCTTTTTTTAAAAAGTTTTAAAAGCTATTATCTTAGTATTATAATTATGATTACTACAAATCTAAAACTTAAAAGGAGGAAAAGGTTTTAATGAAGACTAAAAGAAGTTTTAAAGTGGTCTTGAGTATTATACTTGTACTGATGATACTGATACCATTACTAACCGTTACATACATAACCATGAATACTAGTCAAAAGATGACAACTCAAATGATATTCGATAGAAATATGGATTTGGCCTTGAGTGTACAAAATGAGATTGAGGTTATACTAAGTGATGCAGAAGCTATCATGAGCATATTGGCTAATACCGATGTGGTCAAGAATATGAACAGTTGGGAAATGGATAGTCTTCTCACTCAAACTGTATGGGATTATCCCTTTATATCTCAGATATATACCATGGATGAAAGTGGAATGCAAATCTATAAAACGTCAGGAACTTTAGCTGATAGATCCGATAGAGAATATTTTCAGAAAGCAATAAAAGGAGAGACAAATTATTCAGATGTATTCTTATCTGGATCTACTCATAAACCTATAGTTACCATAGCTCTCCCTATAGAAAAACAGGGTAAAGTTGTTGGAGTCCTTGGTGCAAGTCTAGACCTTAATAAATTAAGTGAGGTTGTGGCAAAGGTGCAAACTGGGGATAGTGGATATGCCTATATTGTTGAGGGAAATGGTAAGCTCATAGCCCATCCCGATGAAAAGTTAGTAGAAGAGATGAAGGATGTTTCAGATTTAAAACCTGTAATGGAAGTTATAAATGGTAATACAGATATAGGTGAATACAGTTATGAAGGTGAGTCAAAGCTAGCGTCCTATGTTCCAGTAGAAAATGTAAACTGGGGAATTGTAGTGCAGCTCCCAGCCAAGGAAGCCTATAGAGAAGCTGAAGCTCAAAAAAACTTCTTTTTAACTGTTTTGATAGGTTCGGCGATAATTGCTTTAGTGATTTCCATAGTCATTGCTGGTTATATAACAGTACCTATAAATATATTGACAGAGAAAATGGCCCTTGCCGAGGCTGGAGATTTATCGGCAAAGGTCACTGGAAAAATACTTAATAGAAAAGATGAATTTGGTGCATTGGCAAATGGTTTTAATAAAATGCTCGATGGAAATAAAAATATAGTAGATAGAATAATTGATTCCGCTAAGTCCTTAACAAACTCTGCTGAGAGTCTAAGCGAGATAGTGCAGCAGAATTCAGCTGCCATGCAGGAAGTAGCTTCTGGAACTAATCAACTTGCAATAAGCTCTTCCAATGACTCTAAGGATACTAAGGATGGAGCCAATGCTCTTAAGGAATTAGCTAGGGGTGCTGAAAATGTAGCATCAAATGCAGAGCGATTAAATGGGATTGTTATGAAAAATACTGAGGTTGCAAAATCTGGGGTTGAAATGATGGATGTTACATCAGATTCCATCGAAAGCACTTTTAAACTTTCTGAAGATATAAATGTAAAGATGAATTCTTTAGAAAAGTCAGCGGATAAGATCAGCAATATATTGGAAACTATAGTAGATATAGCTGAACAGACTAATTTATTAGCCCTTAATGCAGCCATTGAAGCTGCAAGGGCTGGAGAAGCTGGTAAAGGCTTTGCCGTTGTAGCCGAAGAGATAAGAAAGCTTGCAGAGGAGTCCAGTGCTTCCGCTGAAAGTATCACTGGTATACTTTATGGAATACAAAGCGAAGTAAAGGGTACTTCGGATATATTTAAGGAGACAAATTCAAGATTAAATAAGGTTGTACGTGAATCAGCAGATACTAAAAAACAAATTGAGACAATAGCCCATAATTCAAGTGAAGCATTAACCGCCGTTGAGGAAATTGCGGCTGTATCTGAACAGCAGGCAGCATCATCCCAAGAACTTACGGCGCTTATGGATAGATTGCTAAACTCAATTAATGATACTGCTGCAACTGCTGAAGAAATCAGTGCTAGTACGGAGCAGCAAACTGCTTCAACGGAGCAGATTGGTGAAATGGCAGATGAGTTAAGTAAGATGGCAAAAGAATTTGAAAATATAATAAAACATTTTAAATTATAATTCAAAATTAAGGGTGACCAATTAGTGATGGTTGCCCTTAATTTTTTCTTTTATTTTATTAGTATCCAAAAACTCTTGAATTTCCTTTTCTTCATCATAGGAGAATTCATAGCCATGGACCTTCATACCTTTGTCCACAAGTTCTATATTATCTATATTGATATTACCATGGGAATTATAGGTCACTATTGCAAGGGGGTCATCTAATTCCCAACGATTAGCTTTGTCAGGATCAAATGACACATTTATTCGTATATCCACAGTATTTCCTCTATATCTTATATCTTCTACACCATTTATCTTCATTAGAATCACTCCTATTTACCTATTAATACTTTTATTATCTCCATAAATAAGATAAAATTATATTTGAATAGTTGCCAATTTGTTCCTCAAGAGTATTGTTTAAAGATATTTATATAATATGGATATGATATAATTAGTATAAATAACTTTTTGAGATATTATTAAAAATAATATTAATTGAGGAGATTAAATTTATTTAAATATATAATGGGAGTATTTTGTAATAGATATACTATTGTTGTATAATAAATAGAACTACAGGAGGATTATGAATGGATACTAAACGAATAAATGAATTTGGAATAGGAGATTTTATAGAGGGATATTACTTAATAAGAAGTGTTGATTCTAAAACTTCAAGTAATAATAAAAGCTTTATGGATTTTAATCTTGCAGATAAAACTGGAGAAATAAATGCTAAGCTTTGGGACTCAAATAAAGAAGATGAAGAAACATTAAAAAATAATATGCTTATTAAAGTCAGAGGAAATGTAACGGAGTGGCAGGGTAAACCACAACTTAAGATACTTAGGATAAGACCCATTGATGATATGGATATGGTGAGCATAGATGATTATGTTCCCACGGCACCTATAGAATCTGAAACAATGTTTAAAGATATAATGGAGTATGTAGAAAAAATAGATAATATGAGCATAAAAAATATAGTAACTACTATTTTAGATGAAGAAAAGGAAAAGCTTCTATACTATCCAGCTGCAAAATCAAATCACCATGCAATGAAAGGCGGGCTTTTATATCATATTTTAACTATGCTTAGGGCAGGAGAAGCCCTTGGTATGATATATACCCATTTAAATAAGGACTTGATATATGCAGGAGTTATACTCCATGATATAGCAAAACTGGAAGAGATGGATTCCAGTGAATTGGGAATAGTTTCTGAGTATACTAAGGAAGGACAGCTCCTTGGACATATAATTCAAGGTATAAAGCGAATTGACAAAGTAGCCAAGGATATAGGCGCCGATGAGGAGTCATCCCTTTTATTACAACACATGGTATTATCCCATCATTATGAACCAGAGTTTGGGAGCCCTAAAAAACCTTTGATACCAGAGGGGGAAATGCTACATTACTTAGATATCATAGATTCTAGAATGTTTGATATGAATAAGGCTCTAGAAAATGTTAGTCCAGAGGGATTCTCCGATAAAATATGGACTCTAGACAATAGGAAAATATATAAAGCTAACATATAATATATCATTACCTATATCTCTATCTACAAAAAACAGTAGCAAAAAAATCGCTACTGTTTTTTATTTATTAAAGATTTTTCAGCCATTTCTACCATGCGTCTTGTCATTTGACCTCCAACATGACCAGCGAAAAATACATTTTTACCAGAATTAAGTGTTCCTTTATTAGTATCCATATCATTAACTATGCCGAGTTCATTGGCTATTTCATATTTCATTTGATTTAGTGCCTTTATTGCATTAGGGTCTACAGGTCCTTTGCTCAAAATTATCACCTACCTTATTTCTCTATAGTATTATCTTTATATAATATATACTTTAAAATACAAGGTAAATTTTGTTTTAATTTTATTATTCACAAAACTTTAAAAGTATTAATATTATGAAATAAGTACTATATTTAATAAGGAGGAGATTTATGGTAAGGGTTAGGTGGACAGTAAATAATGGAGAGAGAATCCTATATGTAGATTTATCTAACATAAGTGATGAGGATGAAATACTTCAAACAATTAATATTGTTATTAAAAACATAGAAAATAAACCATGGAAATCAGTACCTATATTAGTAAATGCCTATAGGGCGAAACTTGATTTAGAATTAGATAATAATTTAATTGATGATTTACTTCAATATGAAAAGTATATAAAGGCAATAGCTATTATTGGACTTTATGGATTTAAGAGACGTATGGTTGCAAAATATATTAAATCCTATAATAGAAATGATATTAGAATATTTAAGGAGCCTCAGGAAGCAGAAGATTGGCTTGTAAATGGATAAATAAAGATGAAATTTTATTGAATATTATATGTATTTAAGGGAATAAATTTGCCTATAATAATATAAACACTTTGACAGAATAGGTGGAAAATATTATAATATCAGTAAAATAATCTATAAAATGTAGTGCTACAGAAAATATAGCCTTTCGTCTCTATCCATGGGATGGAAGGCTTCTTTAAAGTGAGGGTAAGCCCTCGAACTTAAAGGATTGACCAAAAGAAAAAAGGAGGCTTTATAGATGGAATATACATTAATTAAAGATCTTTACAGGGACACTGAAAAATATTTAAATAAGGACATACGGATATCTGGGTGGGTTCGAACCATAAGATCATCGAAGTCCTTTGGTTTTATTGAGGTGAATGATGGAACATTTTTCAAAACACTTCAAATAGTATTTGAAGAAAACATAGAGAACTTCAAAGAAATTGCAAAATTCCCTATAAGTGCTGCCATCATGGTAGAAGGAAAGTTGGCGCTTACTCCAAATGCAAAACAGCCCTTTGAAATAAAAGCAACTAAGGTTACTCTTGAAGCAGACTCTGATAAGGACTATCCTCTTCAAAAAAAGAGACATACTCTAGAGTATTTAAGGGAGATAGCTCACCTAAGACCAAGAAGTAATACCTTTGCAGCAGTCTTTAGAGTAAGGTCTTTAGCAGCCTATGCAATTCATAAATTCTTTCAGGATAGGAGTTTTATTTATGTAAATACACCTATTATCACCGGGAGCGATGCTGAGGGTGCTGGAGAAATGTTTAGGATTACCACCCTTGATTTTAACAATATACCTAAGGATGATGAGGGTAATATAGACTTTAAAAAAGACTTTTTTGGTAAGGAAACAAACCTTACCGTAAGTGGGCAATTAGAAGCAGAGATATTTGCATTATCCTTTAGAAATGTATATACCTTTGGCCCTACCTTTAGAGCAGAAAATTCCAATACAGCAAGACATGCATCGGAGTTTTGGATGATTGAGCCGGAAATAGCCTTTGCTGACTTAAAGGATGATATGGATTTAGCTGAGGATATGTTTAAGTATATTATTAACTATGTAATGGAAAATGCACCGGAAGAAATTGATTTTTTTAATAGATTTATTGATAAAGGACTTAAGGATAGATTGACCCATGTAGCTACTTCGGACTTTGAAAGGGTAACATATACTGAGGCCATAGAATACATACAAAAATCCAAGAAGGAGTTTGAGTACCCTGTGGAGTGGGGAAGTGATCTTCAAACGGAGCATGAAAGATATTTAACGGAAGAGGTATTCAAAAAACCAGTATTTGTAACTGATTATCCCAAAGATATCAAGGCATTTTATATGAGACTAAATGATGATAATAAAACAGTAGCAGCCACAGACCTTCTAGTACCTGGAGTAGGTGAGATAATTGGAGGAAGCCAAAGAGAAGAGCGTTTAGATGTTTTAGAAAAGAGAATGGAAGAGTCTGGACTTGATAAGGAAGAATACTGGTGGTATTTAGAACTAAGAAAATACGGTGGCGTAAAGCATGCTGGATTTGGATTAGGCTTTGAAAGAACTATTATGTATTTAACGGGAATGAAGAATATAAGGGACGTTATTCCTTTTCCAAGAACACCTAGAAGTGCAGACTTTTAAGAAATGGCAGCCAAGCTGCCATTTCTATTTGTTCTTATAATGATATATAGATGAAATATTGATTAATAACGAATAAAAAGGGTAATTAATAATATTAGTATACTGATAGTTATTGGGGGAATAAACTTGGAATATTATGAAAAGCAAATGGAAGTTTTAACGGATTATTTTAAGAAAAGTGAGAAGAAGGATAGCGAACTAAAATTGGGTGCGGAATTTGAGCACTTCATTATAGATTCTAAAACCTTAAGAACTATTTCCTATTATGAAGAGAGGGGAATAGAGAATATTTTAAAAAAATTACTGGATAAAGGTTGGAAGGGAAAATATGAGGGAGAGTATCTTATAGGTCTTGAAAGGAATGGAACAACTGTTACCCTTGAGCCCGGTGCACAGATTGAACTCAGTGTTAAACCCCATATTAAAATAGAGAATATAGAAAAAGAATATTTAGATTTTTTAAAGGAGATATTACCTATATTAGAGGAGTTAGACTTAAGCTTAATAGCTATAGGGTATCAACCAGAAACGAGAATAGAAGATATAAAATTTATTCCTAAAAAAAGATATGATTATATGTCAAACTATTTTAAATCAAGGGGAACCCTTGCCCATAATATGATGAAGGGTACCGCCTCTACTCAAGTAACACTGGACTATAGGTCTGAGGAAGATTATATAAAGAAGTTTAGAGTTGCTAATGCATTGGCCTCTGTATCTTCAGCTATATTCGATAATGGTCCCTTTTTTCAAGGTGAGCTTTGGAACAAAAACAGTATTAGAACAAAAATATGGCAAAATACCGATGAAGACAGATGTAATGTCGTAAAGAAAGCATTAAATAAGGAATTTGGATATAGGGACTATGCTGAATATCTATTAAATACCCCCCCAATATTGGTAGACAATGGTATGGAGGTTAAATATACGGATAGTAAGCCCTATAAAGATATATTTGATATAGATAATTATACAACTAGTGAATTAGAGCATATTATGACCATGGTATTTCCCGATGTTAGGAGCAAAAAGTTTATTGAAATAAGGATGGTAGACTCTTTACCATATCCTTTAAATTTTTCTGTAATAGCTTTATTTAAGGGATTATTATACAGTGATAAAAATCTTAATAAATTATATGAATATACTCAAAATATAAATAATGATGATATTGTAAAATCTAAACTAGATATAATTGAGTCTGGAATTGCTGGGAAGCTAAAATACACAGATGTATGGGAAGTAGGAAAGATGATTATAGAATTAGCTAAGGATGGACTACCTGATGATGAAAAGAAGTATATTGACCCTATAGAAGATATAATATACTCTAGAAAAACACCTGCCCAGATAACAAAGGATAAGTTAGAGATTGGGAAAAGCCACGCCCTCAGTTGGTGTATACTCAATAATATTTTAAGAGGTGAATAAAATGTTTGCAGATGAAATGAATGATAACTATATAGACCTTGTAAAAAATGATAGCAAAAACTATTATAATGATTATCTTAAGACCGTTGAAAGGGTGGCTAATTCCACGGCAACTTATATGGGAGAACCGGTTCCTTTTGTTTATCATCCCATGTTTTATACAGATAAAGAAATAAATGCCTTCGATAATCTTACAGGGGATCTAATGAAAATACTAAATAAAGTTATAGATGAATATATAAACACACCAAGCTTTAGGACGAAATTTGGATATCCTAAGGAATTGGAGGAGCTTATACTCATTGATCATGGATACGATTATAATGTACCTATGGCACGTTTTGATGTTTTTTATGATAATGAGAATACTTTCAAATTCTGTGAGCTCAATGCCGATGGATCTTCAGCAATGAATGAAGCTAATGAATTAGAAAAAATATTCATGGATGTAGATTCGGTAAATGATTTAAAAGATAATTATGACTTTCATTATTTTGAATTAATTAATAAATGGGTAGATGAAAGTATTGATATTTATAAAAGTTGGAGCAAAGAAGATAAAGCTCCTAATGTAGCTATAGTTGACTTTAAGGGCAGTAAGACAGTAGATGAATTTGAAGTATTCAAAGAAGCCTATATAACAAAGGGGTATTGGGCTGAAATAGTTGACCCAAGGGAATTAAAATATAAAGATGGAAAACTATACTATAATGATACTATCATAGATTTAGTATATAGAAGATTAGTTACAGGGGATTTAGTAAGAAGGTTTAATGAAGTACCAGACTTTATTGAGGCATATAAAAATCAATGTGCTTGTTTTGTTGGTCCAATCCGTTCTCAAATAATACATAATAAGATTATCTTTAAGATATTACATGATGAAGATACACTGAAGCTAATGAATAATGAAGAAAGGGATTTTATTAAAAAACATATACCAGTAACTAAAATATTTACAGAAGAAATCTATGAAGAGGCCCTAAATAACAAGGATAACTATGTATTAAAGCCTATGGACTTATATGCATCCTATGGAGTCTATCTAGGTAAGGACTTAAGTGATGAAGAATGGAAAACAAAGGTTGATGAATGTTTAGATAATAACTACTTGCTACAGGAATTTGTACTACCCGATACTAAAAAAATGGTGAATTTCTCTGAAAATGGTGATTTTGCAACCTATGATTTTTATCATATAATTGGTTTGTTTATGTATCGTGAAGAGTTTGCAGGTATATACACCAGAGTAAATGATAACACTATTATATCAGGTATCTATGGTGGCAGAACCGTACCTAGTTTAGTAGTGAAGGAAAAAAATAAATAATTGAAAGGATGAAAAAATGACTAATTTAGACCTTTCTCAATTTGAAAAGGAACTAATAGTTAGAAATATTGAAAAAAAAGATTTTGAAGAAATAATAATGCTGCAAAATAGGTGCTTCCCTGGAATGGATCCATGGGAAAAAGGACATCTTGAAAGTCACCTTAGTATGTTTCCGGAAGGACAAATATGTATAGAATACGATGGAAAAATAATTGGTACATGCTCCAGTCTCATAGTAAACTTTGATGAATATGAAAATCAACATACCTTTGATGAAATTACAGATGAGGGCTATATAACCAATCATGATCCCGATGGACAAAACCTCTATGGAATAGAAGTTATGGTGCATCCTGATTTTAGAGGAATGAAAATTGGTAGAAGACTTTATAGAGCTAGAAAGGATTTAGCTAGGAGATTAAACCTTAAAAGTATAATTATAGGTGGAAGAATTCCAAATTATTACAAATATGCCCATGAGATTAGACCAAGGGAGTATGTAGAGAAAGTTATAGAGAAGGCAATATATGATCCTGTACTAACCTTTCAAATAATGAATGGATTTGTTCTCAAAAGAATAAATCATAATTATATGCCCGATGATAATGCATCCATGAACAATGCTGTATTAATGGAATGGTCAAATATTGATTATAGACCAGATCCACAGAAACAATTTAGAACAGCACTACCCGTTAGAATATCGGTTATACAATATATGATGAAAAAAATCGATTCTTTTGAGGAGTTTGCAACTCAATGTGAGTATTATGTGGACGTGAGCTCTGGATACAAATCGGATTTTGTAGTGTTCCCAGAAATCCTTACCACCCAACTTCTGTCATTCATAGATGAGAAGAGGCCCCATAAGGCCATATTAAGGCTTACTGAGTTTACAGAGGATTATATAAAGCTATTTACTAACCTTGCGGTTAAATACAATGTAAATATAATAGGAGGTTCCCATTATGTTGAAGAAGATGAGAAGGTCTACAATATATCATATCTATTTAGACGTAATGGAACCATAGAAAAGCAATATAAGCTACATGTGACACCCGATGAGAAAAAATGGTGGGGTGTACATGAGGGTAATGAGATTAACGTATTTGATACGGATTGTGGTAAAATAGCCATATTGATTTGCTATGACTTAGAGTTTCCTGAGGTGGCTCGTATAGTAACAGATAAGGGAGCAAGAATAATATTTTCACCCTTCTGTACAGATGATAGACAGGGATATTTAAGGGTTAGGTATTGTTCTCAAGCCAGGGCTATAGAAAACCAAGTTTATACAGTTATAGCAGGGACTGTAGGAAACATGACCCATGTGAGTAATATGGATATACAATATGCACAATCAGGAATATTTACTCCATCGGACTTTCCATTTCCAAGGGATGGAATAGTGGGAGAATGTAATCCCAATATAGAGACCGTAGTAGTAGGAGAAGTAGATCTTGAGATGCTAAGGAGAAATAGAAGAAGAGGAACAGTTATGCACCTTAGGGATAGGAGAAAGGATCTCTATGATGTAATTCTTAAGACTGATAAGAGATAAAGAAAACTCAGCGTTGACAAATACCGATGCTTTGATGTATTATATTAACAAAATGAATAGTATAATATGTGTTATGATGGGAAAAGTAGTAAAGTAATGTCTATTACAGAGAAATAATTGTTGCTGAGAGATTATTATGGATATCTTTATGAAGATCACCCCGGAGCTAATCAACTGAAATAATAGTAAGTTGATTCGTAGATATGCGTTAAATTCGAATAAGTGATAGGATTTATTTTCCTATAATTTGGGTGGTACCACGGATATTATTCGTCCCTAAGTCAATTGTGAATCATGGCTTAGGGATTTTATTATTTAGAGAACAATTAATAAAAAATTATTATTTCTATAAATTAAACAAGTGATTTCTTATCAAAGGAAGGATGTGCAGAATGAAGAAATTTGAAGAATTATTGAATTCTACAATAAGTGAAAATGAAAAAAGAATATCGAATTATTGGGATGAAATAGATATTCTTAAAAGAAGTATCGATACAAGAGAGGGTAAGGAGTCCTTTGTATTTTATGAGGGACCACCAACTGCAAATGGTAGGCCAGGAATACATCATGTTATTTCCAGGACACTTAAGGATTCAGTATGTAGATATAAAACCATGCAGGGATATCAAGTAAAAAGAAAGGCTGGATGGGATACCCATGGACTTCCCGTTGAGATTGAAGTAGAAAAACAACTAAACCTAAATAATAAACAGGAAATAGAAGCCTATGGGCTTGATAAGTTCAATGAAAAATGTAGGGAGTCTGTTTTCAAATATGAAGGTCTATGGAGAGAAATGACTAAGCGTATGGCCTATGCAATTGATCTTGATAACCCATATATTACTTTAGATAATAACTATATTGAGAGTATTTGGTGGATATTAGATAAGTTTAATAAAGAAGGATATATTTATGAAGGGCATAAGATACTTCCCTATTGTAGTAGATGTGGTACAGGATTGGCAAGTCATGAGGTTGCCCAAGGATATCAAGAAATAAAAAGTAATACAGTTATAGCGAAGTTTAAGCTTAAGGATAAAGATGAATATTTCTTAGCTTGGACAACTACTCCTTGGACCCTTGCATCCAATGTAGCCCTCACGGTAAATCCCGATGAAACCTATGTAAGAATAAAAACTGATGATGGAAGTATATATTATCTTGAAAAAACAAGGGCAGCAGAGGTTATTGATGAACAATATGAAATATTAAATGAATATAAGGGTAGCGAACTTGAATATATGGAATATGAACAACTGATGCCCTTTGTAAATGCTGATAAAAAAGCATTCTTTGTAACAGTAGCAGATTATGTAACTGTAGAAGATGGTACTGGTATAGTTCATACTGCACCGGCCTTTGGTGAAGATGACTATAATACAGGTGTAAGATATGGTCTACCGGTACTTCAACCAGTAAGTGAAGATGGTAAATATACCACTACACCTTGGGAAGGCATGTTTGTAATGGATGCCGATATCGAAATAATTAAGTGGCTCCATGCAGAAGGTAAATTGTACAAAAAGCAAAAGATGGCTCATAATTATCCCCATTGTTGGAGATGTAAAACTCCACTTCTTTACTATGCTAAACCAAGCTGGTATATAGAGATGACTAAGTTAAAGGATAAGCTCATAGAAAATAATAATGGAATTGAATGGTATCCTGACTATGTAGGAGAAAAAAGATTTGGAAACTGGCTTGAAAACCTAAATGATTGGGCTATCTCTAGAAGTAGATATTGGGGAACACCCCTTAACATTTGGACCTGTGAATGTGGACATAGGGATAGTATAGGTTCAAGAAAGGAATTAGTTGAAAGAGCTATAGAAGATATAGATGAGTCAATAGAGCTCCATAGACCCTATGTGGATGATGTGCATATTAAATGTGATAAATGTGGAGAAACAATGACTAGGGTAAATGATGTTATAGACTGTTGGTTTGATAGTGGATCAATGCCCTTTGCACAACACCACTATCCCTTTGAAAACAAAGAGAACTTCTTTGATGAATTATTCCCAGCAGATTACATTTGTGAGGGCATAGATCAGACTAGAGGATGGTTTTATTCTTTATTAGCTGTGTCCACCTTTGTAACTGGAAAATCTCCATATAAAAGGGTTCTAGTAAATGATCTTATATTAGATAAAGAAGGAAGAAAGATGTCCAAATCTAGAGGGAATACCGTTGATCCCTTTGAACTTTTTGATAAGTATGGTGCCGATGTATTAAGATGGTATTTATTATATGTATCTCCAGCATGGACTCCAACTAAATTTGATGAAGATGGTCTTAAGGAAGTTCAAAGTAAATTCTTTGGAACTATTAAAAACGTATATAACTTCTTTACTTTATATGCAAATACCGATGAAATTGATCCAAGAGAATTTTTCATAGAATACAATGATAGATCTGAACTAGATAGATGGGTACTTTCTAAATTTAATAGTTTAGTAAAATCCGTGAAAGAATATCTAGATATATTTGACTTAACAAAGGCTGTAAGAAGCATCCAAGAATTTGTTAATGAGGATTTATCTAATTGGTACATTAGACGTTCCCGTAGACGTTTCTGGGCTACTGAACTTACCGATGATAAAAAGGCAGTATATAATACTACCTTTGAAATTTTAGTTGGGATTTGCCAATTAGTTGCACCGTTCTCACCCTATTTATCCGAGGAGATGTATAGAAAGCTTACAGGAGAAGAGTCAGTTCATGTAAGTTATTATCCTACTGAAAACCGTGGGCTTGTTGACTTAAAGCTTGAAGAAAAGATGGATTTAGTAAGGGATCTTGTAGGGCTAGGTAGAGCAGCCAGAGAATCCGTTAGAATTAAGGTTCGTCAACCTATTGGCCAGGTGCTAATTGATGGAAAATATGAAGAATTGGTATCGGATTTAGTACCCCTTATAAAAGAAGAGCTAAATGTAAAGGAAGTCGTCTTTGCTAAGAATCTAAGGGAGTATATGGACTTTAGCTTGAAACCTAACTTCCCAGTGGCTGGACCTAAGCTAGGAGCTAAAATCAAAGCCTTTGGAAAAGCATTGTCATCCCTGGATGGTTCTGAGGTTGTGCCAGAGCTAGAAGCAGGAAAGGCTCTGACTATAGACCTTGATGGTGAAGATTTTGAGGTAACAAAGGACTTTGTACAAATTAAAATTTCTGCTAAGGAAGGCTTTACTGTAGAAATGGCAAGTAACCTCTTTGTGATATTAGATACTACCTTAACTAAGGAGCTTATAGAAGAAGGATATGCAAGGGAATTCATCTCTAAGGTTCAACAAATTAGAAAGAATAATGGATATGAGATGATGGATAATATTAAGATTTTCTATGATGCTGATGATGAAATAGCTGCTGCTGTGGATGTTTTCAAGGATTATATAATGGAAGAAACTCTTGCAGTATCTATAGATAGAATTCAAGATGATAGCTTCGAGAAGCATGATCTTAATGATCATACAACAGGAATTAAGCTTGAGAAGGTAGAATAAAAATAATAAAAAAACTGGGTCTAGGGGCCCAGTTTTTCTAGTTGGCACTCCATATTGACATGTTGAGTTATAGGGTTTAAACTATAGACAAATCTAATGATATTATATGAGGAGAATGTATTATGCAAAAGTATAAGTTGAAATATGGAAATGAAATTAAAGAGTTTAACTTTGATGATAGAAATTTATTAGGGGTAATTCAAAGTAAAGATGAAAATACAAATATTAGCGAAATAGATGCTATTATAAATGCCTTAGAAAATCCAATTGGTACTGATAAATTAAGTAATATAGTAAATAAAAATGATAAAGTATGTGTAGTTATTTCAGATATAACAAGGGTTTGGCAAAAGATGAGTGTGTTTTTACCCTATATAGTTAAAGAGTTAAAAAAGACCGGTATAGAAGATGAAAATATTATTTTCATTTCAGCAACGGGCTCCCATAGAAAACAAAGTGATGAAGAACATAGAGCATTACTTGGTGAAGAATTATATAGTAGATTTGAGGTTATAGACCATGACTCCCGTGACGAAGAAAATTTGATATATGTTGGTACAACGAGCTTTGGTACCCCAGTTAAAATTAATAAGATGGCCTATGAATGTGAACATATTATAATTACTGGGGCAGTGGTGTTCCATGATTTAGCAGGTTGGGGAGGGGGTAAGAAATCTATTCTTCCAGGAATAGCAGGATATGATTCTATTATGAAAAACCATTCTCTATCACTAAATCCTAAATTAGGTGAAGGTATAAACCCCTTTGTTAGGAGTGGAAACTTTAATAGTAATCCTCTCCATGAGGATATGCTTGAGGCTACTCAGTTTGTGAAGCCATCCTTTATGTTTAATGTATTAATAAACTCAAGAGGAGATATAGGCGATGCGGTGGCAGGTCACTATATAGAGGCCCATAATATAGGTGCAAAAAAAGTAGATGAGATGAATAGAGTAAAGATAGAAGAAAAGGCAGACGTTCTTATAGTATCAGCTGGAGGATATCCTAAAGATATCAATCTGTATCAAGCTTCTAAGGCTTTAATAAATGCAAAGGAGGCTGTAAAGGATGGTGGAGATATTATTATAGTGGCTGAATGTAGTGAGGGCGTAGGAAATAAGGATATTGAAGAATTAATAAATATATCAGAGGATAATTCCTATAGAGAAAAGATAGTAAGAGAAAGCTTCACAGTAGCTAAATTTATTGGTTATCTTATTGCTCATATAGCTTCAAAATTCAATATTATATTAATTTCAAGCTTAGAAAGAGAATTGCTTAAGAAAATCAATATACAAACAGCCAATTCGATTGATGAAGCCTTAGACAGTGTTTATGCCAAAAGGGATAAGGCTGTAAAAACATATATTATACCTCAAGGATGTGAGTATCTACCATCGGTTGAGTAATTTAAATCAATCTTAGCTTCATTTAAAATAATAACATTTTGGAATAAAAAACCAAAAAATAATTTCAAAAAAACCTATTGAATAATTATAAATATTAATGTATAATGAAACGCATAAATAAAATAAAAAGATAAAAAAGTAACTGAGGGGGAGAAAAAATGTTTAACAAAAAATTAAAAGGTGTTTTAGCTATTTTGATTATTGGTATGATAGTTTTTACATTTGCAGGATGTGGTAAAAATGTCCCTGAAAATGAAGCTCCAGCAGAAGAGAAAGGTAGCGAAGCACCAGCTGAGACAGGAGAAAAAACTAAATTAGATGAAATAAAGGAAAAAGGTGTACTTGTTCTAGGAACAGCAGCTGATTATCCTCCATATGAGTTCCACAAGGAAATAGATGGAGAAGATAAAATTGTAGGATTTGATATTGAAATAGCAAGACAAATAGCAGAAGATATTGGTGTTGAATTAGAAATTAAAGATATGAAATTTGATGGATTAATTGCAGCCCTTGTTTCAGATAAGATTGATATAATTGTTGCTGGTATGGTTCCAAAGCCAGAAAGAGCAGAAGTGGTTGATTTTTCAGTACCTTATTACCAAGCTGAGCAAAGTATACTTATTAGAACAGAAGATGTGGATAAATTTAAAACCGCAGAAGACTTTAAAGGTGTAATAGTAGGAGCTCAAAAGGCAACAGTACAAGAAGAAATAGCAAATAAAATTGAAGGTGCACAGGTTAAGTCTTTAAGTAAAATAACTGACTTAGTATTAGAGCTTCAAAATAATAAAGTAGATGCAGTAGTATTAGTTAATCCAGTTGCAACTTCATATGAAAAACAAACTGAAGGTTTAACTGTTCCTGAGATATCCTTTGGTCAAGAAGAGGGAGTGGCAGCAGCAGTAAATAAAGGAAATGCAGCACTATTAGAACAAGTAGATGCTTCTCTTAACAAGATGATGGAAGAAGGTCAAATAGATAAATTTATTAATGATGCTACTTTACTTGCTGATGAGTAAAATATAATAAACCAAATATCAAAACTTTTAATTGGCAAAGGGTGGGTTAGGTCCATCTTTTGCCTAATTGTATGTATAGGGTTTTTTTGATATTATATTATAGAGAAACAGAACTCCAAAATTATAGTAAGGGGAATAGTATATACTTTCTATATTTTGTAATAATATATTTTGCACTAATTAAATTAAACATATAGATAATTGGGAGGACAGTTTAATGGCAGTTTTTGAATTACTTGGTAAGTATTATAAGTTCTTTCTAAATGGGACGGGAGTAACATTATTTGTATCATTTTTTGGAGTTATACTGGGAGTAGTAATAGGAATAGTACTTGCACTTATGAAATTATCTAAAAACAAAGTTCTACACTATTTTTCAAAGGGATATATTGATTTTGTACGTGGTACACCTCTTTTAGTTCAAATATATATTGTTTATTATGGACTTGATAAAATAGGTATATCACTTCCTGATATCTGGGCAGCTATCTTAGCTGTTTCCCTTAATAGCTCAGCCTATGTTGCAGAAATAATCAGAGCAGGAGTTCAATCGATAGATAAAGGGCAAATGGAGGCTGCAAGGTCCCTTGGTATGCCCCATAGTACGGCTATGAGATTTATAATAATTCCTCAAGCTATAAAAAACATATTACCTGCCCTTGGTAATGAATTTATTATTCTGATAAAAGAATCAGCAATCATATCAATAATAGGGGTCCACGATCTAATGTATAATACTGATACTGTTCGTGGTATATCCTTTAGACCCTTTTCACCTCTTATCATTACGGCACTAATATATTTCGTTATAACATATACAATGTCTAAATTAGTTAATTCTGTCGAAAGGAGATTGAGCGTAGGTGATTAAAATAACCGATTTAAATAAATCCTTTGGAGATTTACATGTTTTAAGGGGAATTGATGAACATATAAAACCAGGGGAAGTAGTAGTTGTGATTGGACCAAGTGGTTCAGGAAAAAGTACTTTTTTAAGATGTCTTAATCTACTTGAACATCCAACCGGTGGAGAAATAGTATTTGAAGATATTTCTACAATGGATAAAACTACTAATATAAATAAATTAAGACAAAAGATGGGGATGGTTTTTCAAAATTTCAATCTTTTTCCACATATGAGTGTATTGGAAAATATAACCCTTGCACCAATAAAACTAAAAAATGTTCCTAAGAATGAAGCAGACCAAATTGCCTTAAATCTGCTTAAGAGGGTAGGACTTGAAGATAAAGCCACAAGTTATCCAAAACAGCTTTCAGGGGGACAAAAACAAAGGGTGGCCATAGCTAGGGCATTAGCCATGTCTCCCGATGTTATGCTCTTTGATGAACCTACGTCAGCCCTTGACCCAGAAATGGTAGGAGAAGTGCTTGAGGTTATGAAACAGCTCGCATCGGAAGGCATGACAATGGTGGTAGTTACCCATGAGATGGGCTTTGCTAGAGAAGTAGGCTCTAGGGTTTTATTCATGGATGAAGGTAAAATAGTTGAGCAAAATAAACCAAAGGAGTTATTTAGCAATCCTCAGCATCCTAGGACAAAAGAATTTTTAGCTAAGGTTTTATAAAGATTAATATAAATAACACAACAAGAATGACTTTAAAGTCATTCTTGTTGTGTTAAGAAAAGCTTAAATATTTATTGATTATATTGTCAAATTCTAGATAAAATTGTATAATACAAACAATACAAATATGATAAGGGGGAAATAAGATGTTTAAGTGGAAGGATGAATTTAGCGTAAAGAACAGTGAAATAGATGATCAGCATAAAAAATTAATTGAAATAGGATTTAACTTATCAAAAATAGTTACGATAAAGGATGGTTTGGACCATTATGATGAGATAATAGCTCTATTAAATGAGCTTAAACAGTATACTGTTTATCATTTTGAACATGAAGAAAAGCTTTTAGCGCTCTATGGTTACGAAGATTTAGAAAATCATAAAGAAGAACATAAAAGATTTGTTGAAAAAGTTATAGAGATGACATCTAAGGATATTGATGGTAATCAAAAAGAGATAACTATGGATATACTTATGTTTATTGCAGACTGGATTGAAAGACACATAGTGAAAACTGATAAAAAATATAGTGATTTTTTAATAGAGAAAGGTTTGGCATAAGAGTCTAATTACATAGTTTTTTTCATTGACTGCTCACCCTATATGAAAATTTTATTAAAATTAAAAATTTCAGTAAACTTTTATTGATTCCTAGAATACCTTGATAGTGATGATATAAAATTAAGGGGTGTGATTTTGTGAACAATTACTACTGGTATTGTCCTTTTGACCTATACAGAGAACAAAGACCTATACCTAGGCCACAAGCAAGACAAAATGTATCATATGTAAGAATATTTCATGCATCTCCTGATGCACCACCAGTTGACGTTTATCTCAACAATAATAAGGTTGCTCAAAATCTAAAGTACGAAAAATTTACGGAATATCTCCAGGTACCTCCTGGAAGATATAATGTTAGAGTATATCCTGCAGGTAGAACCCAAAATCCTGTAATAAATACAAATGTAAATATACCTGCTAGAAAAATACTTACTATAGCAGCAGTGGATACTTTAAATAATATTAGTCTCCTTCCAATAGAAGATACTCTTATGCCTATTAAACAGGGAATGGCATATATTCGATTTGGTCATTTATCACCTAATGCACCTAAGGTAGACGTAAGACTTCCAAATGGAACACCATTATTTGAAGATGTAGAGTTTAAGGAAATCACAAATTATATATCTACACGTCCTGATAATTTGAGATTAGATGTATTTGTGGCTGGCACAGACCAGAGAGTTCTTACGGTGCCTAATGTATTACTAAAGCCCAATAGATTATACACTGTCTATGCTGTGGGATTAGTAGGTAAAGAGCCACCATTAGAGGTAGTAATACCATTGGATGGAAATACTTATATAACGGTCTAAACGGTTTCTATAATGAATATATGACCATGGGATATTAAGATTTAAACCCATGGTTATTTATTATATAGATGATATATATATTGACAAAAATTGAAAACTGTAGTAATCTTGTTATGTATTATTGATGGGGATAAATATATTGTGTAAAGATTTATCTTCAATTCAGGATTTATAGGAGGATGTTAAATGAAAACAGGTACTGTAAAGTGGTTCAACTCTGAAAAGGGTTATGGTTTTATCTCTATTGAAGGTGAAGATGATGTATTCGTTCATTTTTCTGCTATTCAAGGAGATGGGTTTAAGACTCTAGAAGAAGGACAATCTGTAGAGTTTGAAATTGTTGATGGAGACAAAGGACCTCAAGCTGCTAACGTAACTAAATTATAATTTGTTTACGTAAATATAGATTACGCACAAACGATTATAATTACGACCTACATTATTTAATATAATGTAGGTCGTTTTATTATTTTCTTTACTTTTCCTTTAATTCTATTAACAATTTTTCACAGGCAGATATAGTAGCTGCATTAAAGATACGTTTTAATTCTCCTCTACCTAACCAATCTTGACCATCAAAGGTATATTGATTTTGTAGAAAAGATTCTAATTCAGCTTTATTGAATTGTGGGTCTTTTTCTAACTTCATTTTCAAATCAGAATATACAGCATCGAAGGTTGTATTATACTTTTCTTCATAAATATTATCAATAAACATATTAATCATCTCCTATCATGAATTGTAATAAGCAATAATTATATTATCTTTATTATATTATACATATAGAATAAAGTTCAAGAGTGGGTAAGATGAAGATTAGAAGATGTTTACTTATATATCGATTTTAACACTGTCATAGTATTGTTAATATAAAATAAATGGAAAAATGTATATAAATTAGACATAATGGGTATTTTCTGTTATGATAGCTATAGATTATTATTAAAAGGAGAGTTTATTTAATGAGTGAAAACAAAGTATTAGCAAAAGTTGATGGGAGACCCATTACAGAAGAATTCCTAAACTCAGTATTACAGGGAATGGGACCCCAAAGAGCAGCACAATTCAATTCTGAGGAAGGCAAAAAAAGCCTAGTTAATGATTTAGTTAATGAAGAACTTTTTTATCTTGGAGCTAAAAAAGCTGGGGTAGAAAATGATCCCCAGTTTCAAATAGAATTAGAACATGTAAAGGCAAATTTATTAAAGCAATTTGCATTGAAAAAACTTATAGATGATATTAAAGTTGAAGATGCTGAAGTAGAAAATTTCTATAATGAAAATAAGAATCAATTTGAGACTCCTGCAAGTGTAAAGGCAAGTCATATTTTAGTTGATACTGAAGAAGAGGCAAATGAAGTTAAAACTGAACTTGATAATGGACTTTCATTTGGGGAGGCAGCTAATAAGTATTCTAAGTGTCCTTCGAAGGCAAAGGGTGGAGACCTTGGATTTTTTTCAAAGGGTAGAATGGTTCCTGAATTTGAGCAGGCTGCCTTTGATATGAATAAGGGTGAGATAAGTGATCCAGTAAAAACTCAATTTGGATATCATATAATTAAAGTTGATGATAAAAAGGAAGCTGGAGTTAGTTCCCTAGAAGAAGTAAAGCCTAAGCTTAAGGAAACAATACTTATGAATAAACAAAGAAGCGAATATATCAATAAGGTTAATGAACTTAAGAAAGAATATAAGGTAGAATTATTTTAGGAACAAAAATAATGGGCTAAGAAAGCAGTGATCTGCTTTTTTAGCCTATTTTTCCAGCAAATTTTTTACCGAATTCAATACATTCTTCAATGGTATCCTTGGAAGGAGAAAACTTCTTGGACATTGGGTCGAAGGGTACCTTAAAGCCCATTTGTCTAATTAGCTTATCGGCCATCTTTATCCCCTCTCCGCCCCAGCCATAGGAACCAAATATCCCAGCTATTTTCCCCATATTGGCCATTGGGTCAATGATTGAAAATACATCCCAAATAGGTTTTACCATTGATTTATTAATAGTTGGTGAGCCAAGTAATAAACCTCTACAATTGTTTATTAACATATGGACCTCTGGTAGATCCATATTTTCTACATCTAACAACTCGACATCTGCCCCAGCCATTTCTAAACCCTTCTTAATACTTTCGGCCATTAAGGCAGTATTTTTATAGGCAGAAATGTATAATAGAGCCACCTTTTTCTGATTTCTCATTTGAACTAGTTCTTCTGACCATTCTTTATATTTTTGTATATTAAACTCAGGATTCTCCGATAAAATTGGACCATGGGATGTAAGGATCATCGCAATCTCTAAATCCTTAACTTTATTTAATGCATTAAGTACATGTTGAGCAAAGGGACTTACAATGCAATCATAATAGTGTTTTAATGCAAACTTATATTCATCACTATGGATAACCAATGGGTCTACAGAAGAATAATGGGATCCAAATCCATCACAGGTAAATAGAACCTTATCGGTTTCATTGTATACGAACATTGTATCAGCCCAATGCAAGAAAGGAGCAGTTATAAATCTTAAAGTTTTATCTCCTATATTAAGGGTTTCTCCATCCTTAATAACATGACAATTAAAATCACTATTAACCTGTTCCTGTAGGTACATGCTTGCAGGCTTAGTACAATAAACTACAATATCAGGATTTATTTCTAATATATATTTTAAACAACCAGAATGATCAGGTTCAGTATGGTTTATAATAACATAATCAAGTTCCCTTATATCAACTAGTTTACTAAGTTTGTCCAAGTATTCTTCTTTAAAATTGGATTTAACGGTATCAACTAATACCTTCTTCTTATCATCAATAAAGTATGAATTGTATGTTGTACCATGCTTAGTTTTCATAATAATATCAAATACTTCTAAATCTGGGTCTAAAACCCCAGTCCAATAAATATTGTTTTTAATTTGAAATCCTTCCATTTACATGATACCTCCTTATCTATAATATAACCATAATGAGAACGAATACCAAGTACGAAATAATATCAATAAAGATTTGATAAAGTTTATTTTATAATCCTATTATAACCAATTCCCCGTAACATAATTAAATTAAATAAAGCAAAAGACTATGGATGCCTTTTGCTGATTCTTTAGGATAGACAATATACATTTTTATGAATATGAATAGGCTCAATACCCGTTGTAGAAGTGATGTTACTAAGCAATTCATTATAGTTTTTTGCATCTAGTCCCGTAGCTAAATCAGTTTGATACATTACAACAAAATACTTGATGGGTGGCCTCCATTCCTAGATTAATTGGTAATATTTCTGAATTTAATATTTCCTAAAGAAGAAACAGCTATACAATTTTTTAAAAATTAATTATCTTTTTCAACTGACAAATTGTTTTTTATAGAATGGGCTAGAATCATTATACCAATTACATTCTCGTTCATTATTATAGGTAGCATAGTAAAATTCATATTAATAGCAATATGATTTGAAGTAAGTATGACAGTACAATAATTGCTATATATTCCCTTAAAGGCCTGTGTAAGGGCAGAGAAATTTTTATCTAATTCATTTTTCGGTAAAAGGCTAGCAAAATGTCTAGCTATTAAATCTATTTCAGAATATCCCAATAGTTTAGATGCTGAAGGATTTACGGTAAGGATATGTCCCTCTATATCAGTAATAAAAATAGGACATTTATTATATTCAAAGAAGGAGTTACATACTTCTTCCTCTAAGTCTAATAAAAGCTTTTGTTTTAAAATTACGTAAATAAGGGGAATGATTATTAGTACCTTTGAAAATAATTTATATACTAATGATAAAAAATCTAGTCTCTTTGTCAGAAATCCTTGATAAAATGATATATCTAATATTGTTGTCATGAGAATTAAGAAAAAAGATATTAGAATAACCTGTCTAATTAAAAGTTTTTTATTAAGAATTTGTGGAAATTTATTAAACATAGAATGAAACATCCCTTCACAGTAATTGATATAATATAATATGCATTAAAATCATATAAGGGACAAATAAAACGTAAAAAAGGGTATCTATTTAGATACCCTTATTCTTAAATACATCCATAACATCGGATTTAAATTTATCGATTCCAATTCTATCAACGAAATTCCCAAGTTTTTCACCCATTTCAGCTTCGGCATTATAGTAGTCATAGATAGCCTCCACCATATAAAAGGCTTCATCTTCATTTAAATTTTCAGCAATGGTATCTGGAAGCCTTGGATGAAAACCGGCGCTACCACCGACAGTAATAAGATAGCCTTCTTCCGTGGCAACTACAGCAATATCTTTGGAATAGGCGCTAGTACAAGAATTCCTACAACCTACTACGCCGATTTTTGCCCTGTTGGGTGTAGGAGCTCCATAAAATCTTTTTTCAAGTTTCATACCGAGCTTCAAAGAATTTTGTTTAGCTCTCTTGCAAAAAGAAGCTGGGCACATCTCAATATTTTTTATTGAATAGGCAGATTTAACCCCAGGATCCATATCTAATTCTTCCCAAACTTTATCTACATCCTCTGGTTCTAGTCCTAAAATAGCTATTCTTTGACCAGAAGTTATTTTTAGTGTACCTCCATATTTTTCGGCTACATTAGCAATTTTAACCAATTCCTCTGGCTTAACAAAACCTCCAGGTATTCTAGGTGTAACACCGTAGGTTTTCTTTCCATTCCTTACTTTTTGAAGCACCGCATATTTAGGAGTATTCATATATATCACCTCTCGTTATATGTTGTTTGTTAAATATATTATAAAATTATTTATTGGGTTCCAATATGATTTAAGTCACAATTATTTGTGATTTTTATCTCGGTTAATAAAAGATTGTTTATAATAATATACCCATATATGGACTATGCAAGCATAATCTGATACAATTTAAAGTTATAAAAATAAATACTTATAACAGGTATTTATACGTGATTATAGAATAATTTAAATAAATAGTCTAGTTTTATTTAATTGCGAGGTGAAAAAATGGCACTTAGGGATATGTCCTTTAATCAATCAAATATGTGTGAAGCTTGTGATTTACTGGAGTTAATTTTAGATAATATTAATGATGCCATCACAATAGTAGATAAGAACGGCATAACTCAGTTTATAAATAAGGGTGCCGAAAAGCTTTACAACTTATCGAGGGAAAAGGTAATAGGAAGACCAGTAACAGACTTTTTTCCAAAGGCCCTTTTACCTAAGGTAATAAGAGAAAAGAAGTTATATAAGAATGTTTATAATAGTCCCCTGAAAAATTTTCATAATATAATAAGTGCAAAGCCCTTATATTATGGAGATGAGCTCATTGGAGCTATAAGTTGTGATAGGAATCTATCGGAATACCTAGAGCTATCCAAAATGCTAGAAAGAACTAAACTGAACCTTAAGGTATTAAGGGAAGAGTTTATGACATTAAGTGAAACAAATTATTCATTTAAGAGCTTATCTAGCAATAATAAAGAGTTTCAAGAAATAGTTAATTTATGTGAAAATATTTCTAAATCAAATATAAATGTATTAATAACTGGAGAAAGTGGAACTGGTAAGGAAGTTTTTGCAAGGGCTATACATCTTGAAAGCGGTAGGAAGGGCCATTATATACCGATAAATTGTAGTGCTATTCCAGAGGATCTAATGGAAAGCGAACTATTTGGATACGAAGAAGGTGCCTTCACAGGTGCATCAAGTAAGGGTAAAACTGGGAAGTTCCAGTTGGCCCATGAAGGCACCATTTTTCTTGATGAAATAGGAGATATGCCATTAAACATGCAACCTAAAATTCTAAGGATTTTAGAGGATGGAATGGTGACAAAGGTTGGTGGAGATAAGTCCACTAAGGTTGATGTGAGAATAGTGGCTGCCACAAATAAGAATCTTACAAAACTTGTGGAAAGGGGACTGTTTAGAAAAGACCTTTATTACAGGTTAAACTCTATTTTAATAAAACTACCACCTCTTAGAAAAAGACGGGAGGACATACCAGACTTAGTTAATAAGTTTCTTGAGGATTTTTGTATGACCTATAGAATTAACATACCTAGAGTTCCTAAAGAAATAATGGATGTTCTTATGAATTATGATTGGGAAGGAAATATAAGAGAATTAAAAAATATTATTGAAAGGGTAGTCATATTAGTTAAAAATAAGGATGTAGATCAAATAGATTTAAACTTCTTGCCTAACAGTATAGTTAAAATTCCTAATGAAAAACACCATAATAAGTCTAACCTAGATTTAGGGCATACTATTGAGAAAGCAGAAAAGGAAGTAATATTAAGGGCCATGAATATCTCAAAGGGAAACAAGACAAAGGCTGCTAAGCTTTTAAATATTCCAAGGAGCACATTGTATTTTAAACTAGATAAATATAATATCAGCTAAAAACGTCAATCTATTGACACTGATGTCAATAGATTGACGTTTTTATATTTAAAGAAAAGGTCTTTGTTAGAATATAAGAATTAAGTTAAATAGCAAAAGAAAATGTTTGCAAAGGAAATGGAGGGATTAAATTTTTTTATAAGCATTTATGAATTTTTTAAAAAGTCATAATTTTATAAAATTTTAAAAGCCAAAAAAACCTTTTCTATTTAAAGAATCATAATATTGTCAATATACTGACACAAAAACTTAACTATTAGTAATTTAATAGTTAAGTTTTTTTCTTTTTCAAACTCATTATATATAATGAAAAATTATAAACCATTATCAATGCCTTGGAAATGCTGAAATGTGAAATTGAACTTTAGTATTTCTGAATAGGTTGGCATAAATTTTGCTTATTATATAGAATAATTAAATTCGTATACAATATACGGCAGAGTTGGTGACTAATTAGTTTTCTTAAATAGTAAAAACCAATCGCATCATTATTAAAGATAAGGGGGAATTTGCTTTGAGAATAAAAGGACATCCAATATTAGAATTCAACCGAGGGGAAAAAGTAACATTTACCTTTGATGGGAAAGAGCTTGAAGGTTATGAAGGTGAGACCATTGCTGCTGCCTTACATGCTGCGGGAGTTAGGGTTTTGAGCCATAGTCTTAAGAAGCATAGACCAAGGGGATTTTACTGTGCCATAGGGAATTGCTCATCATGCATTATGGAAGTAAATGGGGAACCAAATGTAAGAACCTGTACTGAACCTCTTAAGGAAGGAATGGTAGTTAAAACTCAAAAAGGCAAGGGGGACATAATATGAGACCGATAGAAATTCTCGTAATAGGAGGAGGACCCGCTGGACTCTGTGCTGCAATTAGTGCGGCAAGGGAGGGAAGCAAAGTACTACTAGTTGAAAGAAGTCAAGATCTTGGAGGACAGTTAATAAAGCAAACCCATATGTTTTTTGGATCTGAAAAACAACATGCTTCCGTAAGGGGAGTGGATATTACTAATATTTTATTAGATGAGATACAGACATTAGATAATATAGAGATATTAAAGGACGCTACTATATTAAGTGTATATGATGATGGACTAGTAACCCTAGAGCATGGTGGTAAATATAAAAAAGTAAAGCCAAAGGCTACTATTGTTTCAACCGGTGCCAGTGAAAAGACATTAACCTTTCCCAATAATGATCTACCTGGAATTTATGGAGCGGGTGCAGTTCAAACCCTAATGAACGTATATGGTATCAAGCCCGGTAACAGTGTACTAATGGTTGGAGCAGGAAATATTGGACTTATTGTAAGCTATCAGCTGTTACAGGCAGGAGTCAAAGTTAAAGCAATACTAGATGCAGCTCCGAAGATAGGTGGATACTTAGTCCATGCATCAAAGATTCGAAGAATGGGAGTGCCCATATATACTGGATATACAGTAAAGGAAGCAAGGGGAGAAGATTACTTAGAGTCTGCAACTATATGGAAGCTAGATAAAAACTGGCAGCCAATTGAAGGTACTGAGGTAGACTTTGATGTGGATGTTATGTGTATATCTGTAGGTTTGTCGCCATTATCTGAGCTTTTATGGCAGGCTGGATGTGAAATGAAATACATTAAAGAGTTGGGTGGATTTGTACCCTCGAGGAATGAAAATATGGAGACATCGATAAAGGGAGTTTTTGTGGCAGGAGATGTATGTGGAGTAGAGGAGGCAAGCAGTGCGATGGTAGAGGGATATCTTGCAGGATTATCAGCTGCCAATTATTTAGGATATACAAGTTTTGATTATAAGGAAAAGCAAGAGGACTATTTAAGTCAGCTTAGATCTCTTAGGTCTGGACCTGAGGGAGCAAGAATTAGAGAGGGTATAGAGAAGCTGATATACATGGATGAAGCAGCTGTATCTATTGATAAATAAATGGAGGTGCAAAGATGTTAGAGAAAACTGGAGTTCCTATGATTGAGGATATAGATAGGGTTTTTCCTTCGAAGGAGAGATTGGAGAAGGGGCCTGTTGCGGTGATTGAATGTTTTCAAAATATTCCCTGTAATCCCTGTTATACAGCTTGCAATAGAGGTGGGATATTGGAATTTGATGATATAAATGATTTGCCTAAAATGGATAGAGAAAAGTGTAATGGATGCGGGCTTTGTATAAGTAAATGTCCAGGACTTTCAATAATGGTTATTGATGCAACCTATTCTGATAAAAGCGTTTTAATGAAAATACCCTATGAATTTTCACCTTTGCCCCAGGAAGGTCAAGTGGTAAGGGCTCTTGATAGGGAAGGGAAGTATGTGTGTGATGCTAAGGTTATTAAGGTGCTCAATTCAAAGGCATTGGATAAAACTCCTATAATATCATTTGCTTTCCCTAAGGAGTATATAAAAGTTGTAAGAAATATTGAGCTATAGGAGGGAAAAATATGAAAGATAATATTGTGGTATGCCGTTGTTCTGATGTGACTCTAGATGAAATAAGAAGTCTAATTAAAGAAGGCTATACAACCTTCGATGAGATAAAAAAAGTAAGTAGGGTAGGTATGGGTCCCTGTCAAGGAAAGACATGTATGCAGCTTGTGCTGAGGGAAATAGCAAGTATTACTGGAAAACCCATATCTGAAATAATGCCAGGAACCTATAGACCACCTGTAAAGGCAATTAAATTAGGTGATATTGCCGAGGCAGCTTTAAATGGAGGAGGTGTAGACCATGATTAAAACAGCTGAGATTGTTATAATTGGCGGTGGTATTTCAGGTCTGACTATAGCATATAATCTTGCAAAAAAAGGGGTAAAGGATATAGTAGTAATAGAAAAAAATTATTTATCAAGTGGTGCCACTGGTAGATGTGGAGCAGGTATAAGACAACAGTGGGGCACAGAGATGAACTGTAGAATAGCTAAACTTTCCTGTGAGCTATTTGAAAATGCCAATGAAGAACTGGAATATGATGGTGATATAGAATTTAAGCAGGGTGGATACTTATTAGTTTCAAGTACTGAAAAGGAACAGGAGCAGTTCAGAAAAAATGTTAAGCTACAAAACAGTCTAGGGATACCATCAAAACTATTGACATTGGATGAAGCTAAGGAGATAGTTCCCTTTTTAAATACTGAGATTTTAGCAGGTGCTACATTTTGTCAAAGTGATGGACACCTCAATCCCTTTTATGTAACTGAGGCCTATGCTAAGGCTGCCGAAAGATTAGGAGTTAAGATTTATAAATTTACTGAAGTATTTGATATAATAACTGAAGAAGGAAAAATAAAGGGTGTAAAAACCGATAAAGGAGATATTTCAACAAACGTAGTTGTAAATGCAGCGGGAGGACATTCTCAGGCCATATCAAAAATGGCTGGAGTAGATATTCCGGTTTATTCAGAAAGACATCAGATACTGGTTACAGAGCCAGTGGAAGCAATGCTGGACCCGATGGTAATGTCCTTTTCCCTTAATCTTTATTGTCAACAGGTGCCCCATGGAGGATTTATAATGGGTAGGGGGGACGAAAATGAACCAAGGGATTTAAGAGTTACAGCTGGTTGGCATTTCTTAGATGAAATGAGTAAAACAATTACAAAGCTACTACCGCCCCTTAAAGATATTAGAGTTATAAGACAGTGGGCTGGATTGTATAACATAACTCTCGATAGACAACCTATCCTAGGGTCTGCTGATGAAGTGGAAGGTTTTTATCTTGCAGCAGGCTTTAGTGGACATGGATTTATGTTTGGTCCAGCTGTAGGATTATTGGTAGCGGAAACAATTTTAAAGGAAGAAAATACCATACCAATTGATATGTTACACTTAAATAGATTTAAAGAGAATAAGATGATATTTGAACCATCGGTGGTTTAGACAAAGGGGCGTTGACCCTTTGTCTGTTCTAAGTTCTAAGTTCCAAGTTGCAAGTGTTTGGGTCTATCTATTATGTTATTAAAGAAAAAAAGATAAAAGAAGTCTTAGGCTATTAGTTTTAGTAAAAGACTTCTTTTATTTTGTCTAAAATAGAAGAAAAGTTAAATCCTTGGAACTTATTATTATTAATTTGCGTCTAAAGTACTGTAATAAAACCGTAATAAAATTTTAAAAAAAGGTAATAAGTACCATCAAAGCTTTGAAATATAAGGTGTTAGGCAAAAATTAACACATATATACAAATTGCTACAGCATAATTATAATGATAAAATTAAGATGTAAATAGTTACTAAATAAAAAATATTTTAAGTAGTGAGAAATAAATAATTTAAGGGGGAATAAATTTGACAGCTTATTTTAGTAATTTGTTTGGTGAATTAAATCCATTTGCTATTGTTATAATAGCATTGATTCTTGGTATACTTGTAACAGCCTTTGTTGGATCCATCATTATCCGTAGTAGATATAGAAAGATATTTTATGATATACAGGATAAAGAAAATAGAGACATGGCTTTATTTGAAAGTAAGGTTTTAAACTATATAGTTGACGATTATAAAATTGCAGCAAAGGGAAATAGACAGATAAATACACAGGCGATAATTGAAAAGAACTTTAATAATGAACTAAGCTCTATATACACAGGGGAAAGATTTGTACAAAAATCAGTTTCACTTATGATTATCCTAGGACTACTAGGAACCTTTTATGGACTAACCCTTTCCATAGGAAAGTTAGTTGAGCTTTTATCAAATAGTAATAATACAGATGTTATAGACAGCATGGATTCTGTAGTGTCAGGTCTTATAAATTCCGTTGAGGGAATGTCTGTAGCCTTTGTTACATCACTATTTGGTATAGCATCCTCTATTGTAATAACTATCTTTAATACAATATTAGGTGTAGAGGATATTAGAGAATCTGTTATGATCGAAATAGAAGAATACTTAGATAATGTGTTAGCCGAAGGAATTGAAAAACCAGAAACAGCAGAATCCATAATAAATGATGAACTTAAATTAACTATTAAGGAGTTTGGAGACAAACTAGAGAAAAACGTAAGCGAGATTTCAGATATAATGAGCTATAGATTTACTTCCGCTGCAAATAGTATAGATGAATTCTCAGGATCCCTTGCTAAAAGTGTAGATAAATTTGATGAATCTCTTAAAACTTTCTCAGAAAATACAAGGGACTTTACAGAATTTAACCACCATTTAAAAACTAATATCCAAAGAATGAATGTAACCTTCGATGATTTTACGGAGGAATTAAGGACAAGCACTAAGGATTTAGCAGTAGGGCAAGAAGTATTAAAGGAACTATCTAAATCTATAGAGGACTTAGCTAAGAACATAGAAAAAATGTAGCTAAGTATATAGGAGGTATCGGATGAAATTTCGAAGGAGAAACTTTAAAAAAGATAAAGAAAGTGAAAATTTCTGGCCTGCCTTTACTGATATGATTTCTACCATAGCTTTGATTCTATTTTTTCTTATGCTATTAGCATATATACAAAATATTATTACTGGAAAAAATTTAGAATTTGCTAAAAAACAAGTTATAGATACCCAAAGTAGATTAGAGGAATCAAATGCAGAAATCAGTCAAGCTGAAAAGAAACTAAGATTACTTCAGGATAAACTTGAAGATGTAAGGGCAGAGGTAGAAGAGGGAGAAATTGCTCTAAAGCTTTCTGAAGAACAGATAGATGAGCAAAGAGAGATAATAGCTGAAAGCAATAGAGAATTAGGGAACCTAAGAAGTAAGCTTAGGGGAGTTGCAGTATTAAGACTTGAGGTTCTTGAAAAGGTAAAAAAATCAGTTGAAAATGAACTTGGAAAAACCAATGATGCCGGAGAAGAATTGGTTTTAATTAGTGACAATGGTAATATAGTTATTAATGAAGGTTTATTATTTGATTCAGGTTCATCGGATATAAGTAATGAAGGAAAGGAACTGTTAGCGCAACTTTCAGAGGCTTTTGAAAATGTATTAGATGATTCTAATGTAAGGGAAAATATAGATGCAATAAATATCCAAGGACATGCCGATAAGAAGAATACTGGAGAATATAATAGACAATTATCATCAGAAAGAGCATATAAAGTTGTAAATAGTATGATGAGTGCTACTCCTGATTTACAAGAAAAATATGGAAGGTATTTTGCCGCAAGTGCATATTCTGAATATAGACCTGTTGCTACGGGAGATTCTGATGAGGCACTAGCTAAAAACAGAAGAATCGAAATATCCATTATGCTTAAGGATTCCCATGTTCAAAATGTAATTGATGAATATTTAGAAGATACTGTAGAATTATTTCAAAACTAGAATGAAGCCAGGCATTTGCCTGGCTTCATATAATTAAGAGGAAATTTTAACTATGGTACATAAGAGAATTTAATCTTAGTACATCTGGGTAGATTGATCCATATTTTGCTTTGCATTTTGAATTTCAGCAGTTCCTACTGCATTAGAAGCATAAAGACTTGGATTAGTATTAGTTCCTGCTGCTATATTGGAGCTAAGACCACTTGCCATGCCACTAGTACCTGCAGATGAATATCCAAAGCTACTCATTTGATTTTTTGCATTTTGCATTTCTTGATATCCTACTGCTGTAGAATCATTTAAACTTGGAGCATTTCCTGAAGAAGACACTGTATTTGTGAACCCTTCACTAGCTGTAGAACCGGTAGATAGTCCCATTCTCTTTCTAGCTTCGGCGATCTCATATTGTCTTAAATTATTAGAAAAACTACTCATTAAATGACCTCCAAGAAAGAATTTTAGTAAGCTTTATTAGCTTACAACTATATTATTGGTTTTTTGCTTTAAATATATAACTAGAAAAACTTAGAAATTTTTTTGAGTTTTTAAAAGTTAAAGGACACTGTATGGAATATAAATATAAGTATTAAAGAATGAGAAGAATATACTGAAGATAGATATGATGATAAAAAGGGAAACTGAGCTAATGGATGGTGATAATTTGAAGGTTGGAATTATATCTGATACACATATAGGCGCAAATAAAGAAAAATTTGAAGTATTCTTGAATAAACATCTTAAAGATGTATCACTAATTATACATGCTGGAGACTATCATAATAAGGAAGTTATTGATATAATAGAAAGAAGGAGTAAATTTATAGGTGTGTACGGAAATGTAGATAATGAAGAAATAAGAAATCGATTAAAAGAGAAAGTAATAATTGAACTAATGGATTATAAAATCGGGATTTACCATGGCCATGGGATTGAGAAAACTACACTTGAGAGGGCTTATCGAGAATTTAAAGATGATTATGTTGATATAATAGTTTTTGGACATAGCCATCAGCCATTAATAAGAACTAAAAACAATATTCTAATGCTTAACCCAGGATCTCCTACTAATAGAAGAAGGGAAAGATGGTTTTCGTATATTTTATTAGAATTATTATCGGAGAGTATTAATGCGTCAATAAAGTTTTTGAATGCTTAGCAGGAGTATTTTACTATAAAAATGAGTCAAAATACTTATTGACATGTTAAATTTATTCAATACATCTTAATTATATGTTATAATTCAATTTAGGGAATATAATCCTTGTTTTGATTTTGCAAGCTATGGGGGAAGTAAAATGCTAGGGAAAATAAAAATACTCTTGGTAGAGGATAGTAATTTTGATGCAAAAATTATTATGGATATGCTTAAAAGAAATGAACAGGATGAAGTAGCAAAATTAGAATACCATATAACAAGAGCCATAAACCTAAGCGATGCCCTAAGCAAACTGCAAAACGATTATTTTGATATAATTCTACTAGATTTAACCTTGCCTGATAGTATGGGACTTAATACTATTGAGAGTATTCATAGTAGATATTTTGAATCGCCAATTATCGTACTTACAGGAATAAGTGATCAAAGCTTAGCAATTAATTCAGTAAAAAGTGGAGCGCAGGATTATTTGGTGAAAGGTAATTTTGACTCAAATCTGCTCATGCGTTCAATTTATTATTCAATAGAAAGACATAAAATGGTCTTAGCCCTAAGGGGAATGGCTTTAATAGATCAACTTACAGGACTATACAATAGGCATGGCTTCCTTACTTTGGCAAAACATCATATAAAGCTTGCTCAAAGAAGAAAGAACTATCTATTGATGCTTTACTGTGATATGGATTATTTGAAATATATAAATGATAACTTTGGTCATAAGGCAGGAGATAAGGCTTTAGTAGAGGTAGCTAGGATTTTACAAGATACCTTTAGAGAATCCGATATTATTGGACGATTAGGTGGAGATGAATTTGTAATATTGTCTATTAATATAGATAAAAATGATGTGGAAACCCTTTTGAATAGACTATATAAAAATATAGATGAATATAATAAATTTAAAAATAGAGAATATGATTTATCCTTAAGTATTGGAACTGCCCTATATGATCCATATTCCAATGCTACTATTGATGATCTGCTAGATATATCAGATAACTTGATGTATGAAGATAAGAAAAAAAAGCGTAGGAATTTCTAGGAATCAATTACTTTAAGAGGTGATATATTGAGGGTTTTTATAGCAGTTGAATTAGATGACTATATAAAAAAATATATTGCTAATATACAAAAAAATGTTAAGGAATATACCTTAAAAGGCAATTTTACTCATTTAAACAATTTTCATTTGACTCTTAGATTTATAGGTGAAGTTGAAGAGGCTGAAATAGTAAAATTAAAGGATGCTATTGATCAAACAACCCTAGAAATTAAGCCCTTTACTATTAGACTAGGCAATTTAGGTTGCTTTCCAAAGAAAACTAAGAAAATACTTTGGCTTGGATTGAGTGAAGGGGAGCAATATATTAGGTCATTATTTTTAAAATTAGAAAATAATTTGGAGAAAAAGGGATATGCCAGGGAGGAAAGAGGGATAAAACCCCATATAACCATAGGTAGAGAGGTTAGACTAAAAACTGATTTTAATAATATTTGCGATATACTTAATGTAGATGAAAAACAAATTTCTATTTCCCAGATATCTTTAATGGAAAGTAAAAGGGTGGAGGGAGAGTTAAGATATATGCCAACTTATATAAGTGACATGAAGCTATAGATATTAAAGACATCTATGGCTTTAATTATTATATTGTAGTTAACAGAAATTTAACATAATTAATATAAAATAGAGGTGACATGAAAACTTAAGGAGAGTTGTTATGAGTAAAAAGAGGATATTGGTTGTGGATGATGAGCAGCATATATTGGAATTGATACAATTCAACTTAGAAATAAAGGGATTTGAAGTTATAACCTGTGAAAATGGGGAGGATGCCGTTAACTTAGCAAACAAAAAGGAAATTGATTTGATGATACTTGATTTAATGCTTCCAGGTATGGATGGTGTTGAAGTCTGCTACAGTATTAAAAAATCAGAGAAAAAAGATCTTCCTATAATTATGCTGACAGCAAAGAGTGAAGAAAAGGATAAAATTGAGGGTCTTGACATTGGTGCAGATGATTATATGACTAAGCCCTTTAGTATTGGGGAGCTTATTGCAAGAATTAATGCAGTTCTTAGAAGAACTGAGGATACGAGTAATGAAGAAGAAAGTGGTATTATTAGGATTCAAGATATAATTATAGACACTGAAAAGCACGAAGTAAAAAAAGATGGTGAATACATAGAATTAACCCTCAAGGAGTTTGAACTTTTAAAAATACTGGCTTTAAACAAAGGGAAGGTATTATCTAGGGATGTAATATTAGATAAAATATGGGGTTATGAATACTTTGGAGATACTAGAACTGTAGATGTTCATATAAGACATTTAAGAAAGAAAATAAATGATAACGAAGGAAGGTTCATTGAAACCGTAAGAGGAGTCGGCTATAAGATGAAATAGGTGAATGAGAGATGAAGAAGAAAATATTTACAACTTATACTATTTTATTGTTAATGGGGATAATCTTAACAGGTTTATTATCCCTAAGTTTCATGAGAATAAATTATCTCAATAATATTGAAGAAATGCTCATCAGTAATGGAAGACTTATAAACAATGTGATTGAAGATGAACTAGATGACCAATCATTTAATAATATAAGTTTTTCTGAGATTGCCCATAAATATTCCCCTATAATAAATGCTCGTATTACCTTTATAAATAGATTTGGAACTGTGATTGGTGATTCTGAAATAAAGGATTCACGAGTGGATGACATAGAAAATCATGCAAATAGACCAGAAGTAATAAAGGCGATTTCAGGTGAAATAGGGAAGAGTAAAAGATATAGTAAAACCATAGAAACAGATTATTTCTATGTGGCTGTACCTATGATAAAGGAGAATTCTATATATGGTGTCACTAGATTAGCATATCCCCTTACAGAGTTTAAGAAAATAAACATTGGCTTAATTAAAAATGTTATTATAGCCATAATTATAGGAGTAGCTGTAGCTATTCTACTGGGATATAGATATGTTAATCATGTTACAGATCCAATTAAAGAAATAACAAGAACAGCTCAAAAAATAGCCAATGGTGACCTAAATAATAGGGTCTACGTAGATACCGGTGATGAAATAAAGATTCTTGCAGATACATTCAATGTTATGGCAGAGAAGCTCAAGATAAATATTTCTGAATTGCAGGATAAAAACACTAAGCTAAAATCCATTCTTACAAGTATGAAGGAAGGGCTCATTGCAGTAGATAATCATAAAGAAATTCTATTAATAAATCCCGCTGCGAAATCATTATTTAGCTTAAAAAGTGATTCGGCAGTCGGAGAGGATATTATGAATTTAGTTGAAGATAAAGAACTTAAGGATACTTTAGAAATAATCCTTGAGGATAATACATTGAAGGAAATAGAAGTGAGTTTACAGGATTTAGATTATAAAATATTGAAAATATTCACATCTCCTATAAAATTAAACGAAAATCCCAATAGGATAATTGGTAAGCTAATACTAATCTTAGATGTGACGGAGATGAGAAAACTTGAAAAGATGAGAACTGAATTTGTTGCAAATGTATCCCATGAATTAAAGACTCCTCTTACTTCAATAACTGGATTCATAGAGACTTTGAAAAATGGAGCAATAGATAATATAAATGTAAGAGATAGATTTTTAAATATCATTGAAATTGAAACAGGAAGATTGACAAGGCTTATAGATGATTTATTAACCCTTTCAGATATTGAAAGTAATAAATTGGCCTTTGGGCAAAAAGAAGATGTGTCAGTGAAGGAAGTTATTACGGAAATAGACCACATGATGGATAGATTGGTAAAGCAAAAAGATATCCAATATATAAGTGAAATAGAAGAAAGATTATCTAACTTCTATGGAAATAGAGATTGGTTTAAACAGTTAGTACTAAACTTAGTGGATAATGCAATAAAATATACTCCAGTGGGTGGAAAAGTTAAAATCAAATGTTTCCAAGAAAATAGTTCGATATTCATTTCTGTAAAGGATACGGGGATAGGTATTCCCAAAAAGGATATACCTAGGTTATTTGAAAGATTTTATAGGGTAGATAAAGCTAGATCTAGAAAGGTCGGAGGAACAGGATTAGGACTAGCTATAGTTAAACATATTGTGCTATCCCTAGATGGAGATATAATTGTTACTAGTGAAGAGGGAAAGGGTTCAGAATTTCTAGTAAGAATACCTGTAATTGATGTATAATATTAAGTAATGATAATGAATGAGAAAATTATATAGTTGAATTTTCACAAAATTAATTAAAAGGGGGACAATATTGTGGCACAAAAAATTTTAAAGGGAATATATACAGCACTAATAACACCCTTTGATTCTGACAATAGGGTGAATGAGAAAGTAATTTGTGAAATAATGGACAAAAACATAGCACAGGGAGCAAAGGGATTTTTCATAGGTGGTAGCTCTGGGGAATGCTATCTCATGAGCAATGAAGAGAGAAAAGAGCTCTTTAAAATAGCTAGTAAGTATAAGGATAAGACAGAGCTTATCGCTCATATAGGATGCATTAGTACATCTGAGGCCATTGAACTAGCTCAATATGCAAAGGAACTAGGATATCATTACATAGCATCAGTGGCACCATTTTATATTAAGATGCCCCTAAGTAATGTTGTTGGATATTTCTTGGATATAGTAGAAGCTGTAGATATACCAATGATAATATATAATTTTCCCAATGCAACGGGAGTAAAAATTGATACTAATGATGAAGATGTTATAAAACTACTTAAGGATCCTAGGATTGTAGGAGTTAAACATACTAATTTAGACCTATATGAATTAGAGCGAATAAACAATATTGACAATTCTTTATTGTTATTTAATGGTTTTGATGAAGTATTTTTAGGAGGATTGGCCATGGGGGTAGATGGAGCCATAGGTAGCACATTTAACTTTCTGTTACCCCAGTTTAATAATATCCTTGAATTATTTAAGGAAAATAAATTAGATGAAGCAAGGAAAATTCAAAACAAAGTAAATAGGATAATAGATGCATTGGTTGAAGTTGGTTTGATTCCGGGGATAAAATATGCTTTAGAATTAGAGGGAATCGAAGTGGGGTATCCGAGAAAACCCTTAAATCCTTTATCTGATAAACAAAAAGAATATTTAAAGAAAGTTATTGAAGAATATATATAAATTGAAATGGTCTGATACTACAAATGGTATCGGGCCATTTTAATGTTATAATAGCAGGGATTTATTGCATATAAGAAATAAATGGAAATAGTATATTAAATTTTCTGTAAAAAGTAGTTTTATTTATAAAAATGGGTAGATTTATATTATAATAAATAATATAATGTCGAATTAGAGTAAAGTTTATGACTACAGATACAAAAACTATTCATCATAATAGACGTAATTTTGATTCTGCTAAAGGGGGATGCAAATGAATAGCAGCAGCATTAGGAATAGATTATTGGTATTTATATTATTAATATCTTTAATTCCCCTAGCAATAATGGGCTATTTTGGATATTCTAGTACGAAACATTTAATATATGAGAGAGAAGAGGAAAAGCTTCAGAGTTTTTTTGAAAATATTGAAGGTAAATTAGTAAAGTTTTTTTGCAATACTGAAAAGGATATAAAGTTTCTAGGAGAAGTAATGGGTAGGGAACTGCAATCCTATAATAATACTGGAGATTATGATCGGATCAAAGAAATTAGAAATGTTTTCTTTCATTTTTCAAAAAATAATATTCAATATAATCAAGTAAAATTCATTGATATAGATGGATTTGAAAGAATAAGAGTTAATAATGTAGATGGGAAACCATATATGGTTTCTGATAGTAGACTTAAATACATGGGATATAGATATTTTGATAGAGAGGTGTTTAAACTTGAAAAGGGAGAAATCTATGTTACGGATATAAGCCTTGATAGAGAAGATGGAGAATTGAATAAACCTTTAAAACCTGTGGTTAGCTATATAACTCCAGTTTATGCGGATGATGAGGTACAGGGGTTTATTGTATTGCATTTAGATACAAGATACATATTAAGAGATATAGAAAATGTTAAAAGGACTAATAAATACGATAATTTAATGATAGTTGATGAGAATGGATACTATATAATGCATCCTAATAAGGATAAGCAGTGGGGTTCCCAAAAGGATCTTAATACAGGAGAAAAATTACAGAAAGATTATCCTGAAATACATAAAAATATAATAAGTACAAAATCTATGACTATTCAAAGGAATGAATCGGATATCATAGCTTGGACACCAATTAATATAAGGTGCTTTGAGAATGATAAATTCACATTATTTATTGAAATTAAAAAAGATGATTATTTAGCTCCGTTGATTATATTTAGAAATTTATTCTTAATAGTACTATTAGCTACCTTTGGACTATTACTAATTGTAGGAAGTATTACCTCAAGGTACTTCACAAAACCAATCCTTAGAATACTTAAGGCGGTATCGCATATTGGTAAGGGAGAGTTTGATATTGATTTTAAAGTATCTACTGGGGACGAACTAGAGTTATTAGCAAATGAAATAAAGGATATGTCCTATGAACTTAAAAATATGTATACAAATATGGAAGATTTAGTTGATGAGAGAACCAAGGAGTTACAGAAGACAAAGGTTGAACTAGAGAAGATGGCAATTAAGGATTCCTTGACGGGTCTATATAATCGTCACTATTTCAATGAACATATTGATAAATTAGCAGATAAGGCAGTCAAAGAGGATAATCATTTGATAATAGTGATTATAGATGTTGATAAATTTAAATATATAAATGATACTTATGGTCATAATGTTGGTGATATAGTACTGAAGGATGTTGCAAGAATACTAGAAGATTCCTCTAGGGACGATGATATAGTTGTTAGGTATGGTGGTGATGAGTTTTTAGTAGCTATCTATGGTGTTGCACCATGCTTGATCCACAAGTATGTTGATAGAGTAAAGGATAGGGTGAAGGAGTATAATAAAACAAATACTGTTTTAAACCATGACCTAACCTTGAGTATTGGATATGATGAATATGAAGGAACCAGAGAAATATTAGAGGTTATCAATAATGCTGATAAAATGATGTATCAAAATAAAATAGCTAAGAAAAAAGAAAGGCAGAGTTGAAAATTATGAATACAAATAAAAAAATAGTAGTTCTTTCACAGATATGCTTAACAATATTTTTACCAATCATAATACTTTTTGCTATAGTCCAGTTTTATGCCTTTAACCATGATTTTTATATGAAGGAATTCAATAAATACAATATAACAGAAGTTACAGGAATGAATGAAAATGATTTAAGTAAGGCAGCTACAAAACTAATAGATTACTTAAAGGATGAATCAGATAATTTAAATATCGAGGCTGAAATAAAGGGAAAAACTGAGGAAGTTTTTGGAGAAAGAGAAAAAAAGCATATGGTGGATGTAAAGGTTCTTTTTGAAAAGGGCTATAGATTAAGGTTTATTGGGATATTAGTTAGTTTATCATCCCTAGCTCTAATATTGACATTATCAAAGAATAGAAAGAAGGATATTTTTAAAGCGCTATTATGGTCAGCCATCATACCTTTAATACTTATGGTTATCCTATTCATATTGATACAAATAGATTTTTATAAATATTTCACCCATTTCCATGAAATATTTTTCACCAATGACCTATGGCTCTTAAATCCAAAGACCGATGTACTAATACAAATGTTACCCCTAGAATTTTTTATAGATATAACAAAGGGGATTTTAGGCTGGTATGTGGGAATATTGATAACCATATTGATAATTTCCTATATTAATTTAAAAAATACTGCAAAAATTAAGTAAACCAAAAAGCATCTACGGATGCTTTTTTTTATTTCTTATATCTAGTATAATTAAAACAGAACTAATATTCGGCATGGAGATGATAGAGTGAAATTAAGATATATAATGGGTAGGGCAGGAACAGGCAAAACTAAACTTATATTTGACGAGATAAAATATAGATTAAATCAAGGGGGAGCTAATAAACTAATACTACTAGTTCCAGAGCAATTTACCCTCCAAACGGAATTAGACCTTATAAAAAGCATTGATGTCCCAGGTATAATTAGGGCAGAGGTCTTAAGCTTTGAACTTCTGGCACAAAAAGTCTTTACTGGAGTGGGAGGGTTAAAGAGGATAGATATTAACGAGCTCGGTAAGATAATGGTACTGAGACGTATTTTTGATAGGCATAATAAGGAACTAAGTCTATATCAAAAATCAAGCAATAAAGAAGGATTTTTAGAAGGTTTTTGTTCCTTGATTTCTGAATTTAAAAGAAACGATGTGTCTCCTGATTTATTAAGGGAAAGCTTAGAATCCATAGAGGATGATATCATACTTAAGAAAAAGTTAGAGGATATAAGTCTTATATATGAAAAATTTAATGAATATATGGATGGAAGATATACCGATGAAGAGGATAAATTAAATCTATTGATAGATAAAATGGAAGAGGCAACATTTCTTAAAGATGCAGAGATTTGGATCGATGGTTTCAGTAGTTTTTCAGTGCAGGAGTATAGAATTTTAGAAAAGTTAATTACTATGGCCGATAAAACCAATATATCTTTAACATATTGTGACGATAAAAGCGTAAGGGATAGGGAGCTTTTTGAAACTCCAAAGGAAACCTTAGATAAATTTAGAGAAATAGCTCTGAAGTATGGAATAAAGGAAACTAAAACAAAGTCCCCAGTATCTGAGATGGAAATAGTAAAAAAGCCTAAGGATTTGAATCATATGGAGAGGGAAATTTATTCCTATCCATATAATAAATATGGTGATTTTCCAGAGAATATAAAACTATTTTCTGGAGCAAATCAATATAGTGAGATAGAAAATGTGGCTTCAAATATTGTTACATTAGTTAGAGACAGAAACTATAGATGGAATGATATAGCTATTGTAAATGGAGCTATGGAAATATATACGCCCATTATTAAGCGGGTATTCTCTGAATATAGCATACCCTATTTTATAGATGAGAAAAGAAGCATACTCAATAACCCAATAATCAAACTTATTCTTTCATCCCTAGATATATTACATAGGAACTTTAGATATGAGGATGTATTTAGATTTATTAAAACAGGCTTTTGTAAGCTTGACAGGGAAGAGTATGAGATACTAGAAAATTATGTACTTAGGTTTGGTATAGAGGGGAGTAAATGGCTATATGATTTCAAATACGAAGTAAAAAACCTAGAAAAGATTAATGAAATAAGAGAAAAGTTTATATTACCATTTATAAAATTAAAGAAGCAAATAAAAAGTAAAGATCTTGTGTCGGATCTCAGCACCTCTATATTTGAATTTCTATCGGAGCTTGAGGCAGAGGATAAATTAAATAAATGGATTGAGAAACTCAGAGAAGAGGGTAGAATCGAGTATGTAAATGAAAATACCCAAATCTGGAACATTGTAATGGAGGTATTTGACCAGTTAGTGGAAATATTGGGTGACATAAAAGTAACCCTCAAAGAGTATAGTAAAATACTTGAGGCTGGATTTGCCCAATATGAAGTAGGAATTATTCCACCTACAATAGATCAAGTTTTAGTTGGTAACCTGGAAAGGTCAAAAAGCCACAATATAAAGGCATTATTTGTGGTAGGAGTTAATGATGGTATACTTCCAGCAACTTTAAATGATGAGGGGTTATTGTTAGATGATGAAAAACTCATCATTAAAGAGCAGGGCGTTCCTATATACTCCGATAGTATTACAAGAATAAAGGAAGAGCGGTTTTCAATATACACTGCATTTTCTAAGCCAAGTAACTATCTATGGATAAGTTATGCCTTGGCAGATACAGAAGGTAAAGCTCTAAGGCCATCGGTTCTAATAGATAGAATAAGGAAAATCTATCCTAAGATTGTGGGACAAAGTGATATTTCTAAGGGTATAGATCTAGGAGAAAGGGTAGAAAAGGAGCTTGATTTAGTAGTCACTCCAGTATCTACTTTTAAATATCTAATAGAAAATCTTAGACATAAAATAGACGGTAATCCGGTCACAGAGCTTTGGGATGAAGTATATCATTGGTATTATACTAGTGACGATTGGGATTATAAAAGGTTAATGATGATAGAGGGATTATTTTTTGACAATCAAGAGGATTATATTGGAGAAAAGAAAGCAAAGGAATTATATAATGTACCTCTTAAGTCTAGCATATCCCGTTTAGAGACCTTTATAAATTGTCCCTTCTCCCATTTTATTAATTATGGGTTAAGACCTGAAGAGAGAAAGGAATACAAAGTAAGGATTCCTGAGATGGGAATGTTGTTCCACGATTCCATGGAGAAGTTTTCCGAGAGGATAACTCTTGAGAATCTTGACTGGAAAGAGCTTGGGCGGGAAGAATGCGACTATATAGTGGAGCAAATCATTGATGAAATTGCTCCTGAGTTTCAAAATAATGTGCTATTAAGTAGTCATAGATATAAATATCTAATCAATAAATTAAAAAGAGTTAGTAAAAGGGCAGTTTGGACATTAACAAAGCACATAAGGCAGGGGGAATTTAAGCCAGCCATGTACGAGTTTGGTTTCGGAGAAGGTAAATATAATGAGGCTCCTCCAATTATAATTGAGCTACCCAGTGGAGAGATAATAAAGCTTGAAGGACGAATAGATAGGGTGGATATTCTAGAATCAGAGGATGGAAATTATATTAAAGTTATAGATTACAAATCTGGAAACAAGGAATTTAGTCTTTCCGATGTATTCTATGGGTTGCAGATTCAGTTAGTTGTCTATTTAGATGCAATACTGGAGAATTCTGACAAGCTTAAGATCAATAATGCCCATCCTGGAGGAATATTTTATTTTAAACTGGATGATCCAATGGTTGAGGCAGACATAGATAATATAGAAATGATAGAAAAAGAGATAGAGAAAAAATTAAAAATGGATGGAATAACAGTAAAAAGTTTAAATGTAATTAAGGCCATTGATAAAGATATTGAGGATACCAAAACCTCCGATATAGTCAAGGTTGGACTAAAGACCGACGGTGATTTTCGAAAGGATTCTGCTGTGTTAGAAGAACAGGAGTTCTATGGTCTAATAAATCATGTAAAGAGTATAGTGGTTGAAACTGCCCTAGAGGTTTTAAAGGGGAATATTAAAATTGAGCCCTGTAAGAGGGATAAAAGAACTGCCTGTGAATATTGCAAGTTTGCAGCCATATGCCAATTTGACAGGAACTTTGATAATAATGATTATAGAAATATCAAGAAACTAAGTGACGATGAAGTTTTGAAAAGAATAAAATTAGGGGATGGAGGTGAAAAAGATGCCTAATTGGACAGATGACCAGAAAAAGGCCATAGAAATTAGGGGAAAGAATCTATTGGTATCAGCTGCTGCGGGCTCGGGAAAAACAGCTGTCTTAGTTGAACGAATAATAAGGCTTATCACTGAGGATAAGATAGATATAAATAAGCTATTGATTGTGACATTCACCAATGCTGCAGCAGGGGAAATGAGGGAAAGGATTTTAGACGCCATAGTAGAGGAAATAGAAAAGGGTTCAAAGCATGAGGAGCATCTAAGAAGGCAGATAACCCTACTAAACAAATCCTATATAACTACCCTCCACTCCTTTTGTATAGATGTACTTAGAAAAAATTTCTATATTGTAGATATAGATCCTACCTTCCGCATAGGTGATTCAACGGAGATTAATATAGCCATGCAGGATACTATGGATGAACTCTTAGAGGAGGAATATGAAGAGGCCCATGAAAACTTCATCGATTTAGTTGAAGGCTTCGGTGGCAATAGAGATGATGCAAAGCTACAGGAGCTAATTATAAAACTATACTCTTTTATACAAAGTAAACCCTATCCCCTAGAGTGGTTAGATGAATCCATAGAGGATTATAATATGGCAAGAGAAGAATTTGAAAAAAGTCATTGGATGCAGACTATAAAAGATAGTATGATTATAGAGGTAAGTGGATTCATAGAACTAATTGATAGGGCCATGAAAATATGTAATATGATAAATGGACCAAAGGAATATGAAGAAGCCCTTATTATAGATAGACAAAATATTGAAAACCTGATCAAAAGTCTAGAAGTGGGTCTCGATAACTTTTACTTAAATGTTAATGATATAAAACATCCTAAGTTTAAGAGGATAAGCGGAAACAGAAAGCTAGAAGTAGATGAAACATTACAAAAAGAGGTCCAATATCTACGTCAGAAATACAAGGATGGACTGAAAAAATCAATTTCCGATAGGGTATTATCAAAAAGTATGGATGAATATTTTGAACAAATGAAAGAAATGTATCCTATAATGAAATATTTAGGAAAACTAATAAAATCCTTCACTGAAAAATACAGTGAAAGAAAGCTAGATAAAGGAATACTAGATTTTAATGATTTAGAGCACTATGCTTTAAAAATATTGGATAGGGAAGAAATTCAAAAAGAATATAAGGAAAAATTTGACCATATATTTGTAGACGAGTATCAAGATAGTAATATAGTTCAAGAAACCATACTAGATCGAATTAAAAGACATAATAATCTATTCTTAGTTGGAGATGTAAAACAGAGTATATATAGATTTAGATTGGCTGATCCGTCATTATTCATTGAGAAATATGAAAGCTATAGTAAAGATGGTTCAGAAACAAGTCAAAGAATAGACCTATCTCAAAACTTTAGGAGTAGAGTAGAGATTCTAAAGGGTATAAACTATTTATTCAAAAATCTGATGTCAAAACAATTAGGTGAAATAGATTATACTAAAGAGGCTTATTTATATAAGGGACTCGATTTTAAAGAGACAGAAAGACCCTATATTGAATTAAATGTTTTAGAAAATAAGCTAGATCAATCTCAGGATATAGATGAAGAACTTGAAGAAATGTCAAAAATTGAGATGGAAGCTAGACTCGTAGCTAGTAAAATAAAATCCATTATTGGTAAAGAGACCTATAACGCAAAGAAACAGGAGATTAGAAAAATAGAGTATAGGGATATAGTTGTGTTACTCAGGTCTCCTAGGAATTCTGCTCCGATTTTTACTGAAATATTTACTAAGGAAGGAATTCCAGTATACTCCGATGATACTTCTGGATATTTTGATACCCTTGAAGTAAATATGTTTTTAGATCTTTTAAAATTAATAGATAATAAAAGACAAGATCTACCCCTTATAAGCGTCATGAGATCTCCTATAGGAAGATTTAAAACAGAAGACCTTATAAAGATAAGAATAAATCATAAGGATGAAAGCTATTATGATGCCATTAATCACTATATAGAAAATAATGATGACCAATTACGTAAAAGGCTTATTGTTTTCCTACATAAGATTGATACGTGGTGTAAAGAGGCGAGGTTCTTAAAACTAGATGAATTTATATGGAAGCTCTTGATTGAAACCGGCTATTATCACTATATAGGCGCTATGCCAGGAGGAACTCAGAGACAGGCAAACCTTAGAATACTAGTAGATAGAGCAGGGGAATTCGAGAAAAGTGCCATTAATGGACTGTTCCTTTTTCTAAGATTTATAGATAAGCTAGTAAGCAGTAATGGAGATATGGGTAGTGCGAAAACCCTAGGAGAAAATGAAAATGTACTTCGAATCATGAGTATACACAAGAGTAAAGGTTTAGAATTCCCGGTGGTAATCTGTGCTGGTTTAGGTAAACAATTTAACCTGATGGACATAACCCAAGATATATTAATGCATAAGGATTTAGGATTAGGGCCTAAGTATATCGATATAGACAAAAGAATATATGGACAGACTCTTCCCCAAATAGCCATAAAAAGAAAGATGAGAATAGAAAGTCTATCGGAGGAGCTACGAATATTATATGTGGCATTAACTAGGGCAGTAGATAAACTAATACTTGTTGGAACTATAAAGGATATAGAAAGCGAAGTTAAAAGATGGTGTAGGGGACCTTCCCTCTACAATCTTACTAAAGGTAAATCCTTCTTAGACTGGATATGTTCTACAGTTCTCTACAATAAAGATGGAAAAATATTAAGGGAAATCGGTGGTACCTCAGTAGATGAAAGTTTGCTCGATGTAGAAGATGATTCAGAATGGTCAATAAATCTGATAAAAAAATCCGATATAGTTTTTGAAGAGAGTGAAAGATTAAGAGATAGATACGAGCAAAGGAAGCTCTTAGAAAGCTTTGAAGTAGATATTGAGCCTAAGGTTAGTGATACCATAAAGGATCGCTTTGAATGGGTATATAGGCATATGGATTCAGTTAAGATACCATCAAAGCTTGCCGTAAGTGATATAAAGAGGGCATCGAGAGGTAATATAGAAAGAATAGCCTATAAAATTCCTAACCTTATCAAAATGCCAAAATTTATAGAGGGCAAAAAACCTTTTACTAAGGCTGAAAGGGGTACCATTATACACTTTGTTATGCAGCATTTAGATATTAAGGGTGATTTAAGTTCTGAATCGATTGATGATCAAGTAGAAGATATGATATCTAGAGAGCTTTTAACCGAGGAAGAAGCTAAAATAGTTGAGCCAGAAAAGATAATTAATTTCTTTGATAGTAGTATTGGTAAGAAAATGTTAATGGCAGATAAAGTTTATCGAGAAATTCCCTTTGTATTAAGGAAAAAGGCTTGTGATGTTATAAATGGACTTAAGGATTGCGAAGAAGAATTATTGGTACAGGGGATTGTGGATTGCTATTTTGAAGAAGATGGTGAAATCATACTTATTGACTATAAAACAGGAGAAGTAGATGAAAAGGGACTAGATAGGATTAAGGATAGATATGGAGTCCAAATGGGTCTATATAGAGAAGCTCTAGAGAGAATAACTGGAAAAAGGGTGAAGGAATCCTACATTTACTCCTTTGACATTGATAATACCATAAGGATTTAACCCTTGGTATATCTATCTGCATAGGAAGAAGCAGCATAGGAATCTGGTTTGATTTTAGTATTGATGCCCATACCCATGAAGCGACCAACCATTTCTTGAATGAGCTCCCTAGTAGCTCCCTTGGTTCCAATATCTATATGGGCTTCCATGGAGAAATCAGCACCTTTATCGGCATAGGGTATCAAAATATCTAATATCTGAGAAACCTTTTTATAATCTATCATATATAAAAGCTCTTGGGTTAAAGAAGTCTCAATGGAGATCTTTTCCCTGAGGCTTGTAATCCGTCTATGTACTACATGTTCTTTAATACATCCCCAGGCCCCCTTACCTACTCCATCGGTTCCTATACGGTGAAGATGAATAGCAGTAACAAAACGGGTAATGCTCTTAACATGGGAATCAGTACCTATGGCTAATTTGTAGCTTGAGACAGGGTATTTCTTTATAAAGGATAATATATTATCAAAGACATCATCCAAGGTCATTTGTGATTGAGTGGAATTGTGGAAAATAGGTTGATTAAGATAATGGACTTTGGTTTTATACATAGTCAAAGGTCTCCTTTACTTTAATTTTAAAATCTGTAAAAAACCCTAGTGCTTTTCTAATTATAGTTTATTCAATTTGTGTGAAAATAGTGTAAATTTCTAAATAAATCTATGTTAAATCTTAGGAGGTATACATATTGAACTTAGATAATGAACTAAAGGTAGCTAAGAAACTGGCTATTATGGCTGGAGCGGAAATACTAAAAGTATATAATGATTACTTTGAAGTAAAATATAAGGATGATGAGTCCCCTTTAACCATTGCAGATGAAAGGGCTGACAAGATAATAGTAGAGGTACTTAAAAGAACTTTTCCAGACTATGCAGTGTTATCAGAGGAATCGGAGGACGATGCAAGTAGACTAAATAACGATTGGTGTTGGATTATTGACCCCCTCGATGGCACAAAGGAATTTGTTAAAAGAAACGGTGAATTCACAGTAAATATTGCCTTAGCCTACAAACAAAAAGTAGTTCTTGGAGTTATTTATATCCCAGTTACCGATGAATTATACTTTGCAACTAAAGGTGATGGTGCCTTTTACGTTCCTAAATGTAAAGATACAAAACTAGAACCTCAATCTATAAAGGTTTCAAATAAAATAAATGATATTACATTACTTTTAAGTAGATCCCATGCCAGAGAGGAGCTTGAGGAGTTAATAGATAGAAATAGTCACAAAATTAAAGACTTCAAAAGATCTGGTAGCTCCATAAAGGGATGTCTTGTAGCAAAGGGTGAAGCAGAGGTATACTATCGTTATGGAATAACTGGCCAATGGGATACTGCCGCCATGCAATGTATAGTAGAAGAGGCTGGAGGAATACTGCGTCAAATGGATGATTCACTGTTGATTTACAATAGAGAGAATTGCATGAACGAAAAAGGGTTTTATATATTGAATGATATTAGGAATAAGCTTGAGTAAGGTGGAATTATCCTATAGAAATTCATATATTTATATTTACCCGCTATTTTGTAGTTTAACATTATTAATAAAAAACTTTAAATATAGGCTATGGATGTCGTCGATTTGGTCGACTTACAATATAGTGATAAGACTAGATTTTAGGCTCTAGTCTTATGTTTTGCTCATAATTTAACTGTAGAAAAATATCCATTTAATTTCTAACAATTATATAAATAGCATAAATCACATAAGAAATAAGCAGTGCTGCCCCCTCTTTCCTATTAACCTTGTGATAGGTTCTAGAAAATATAAATAATAATATAGTAAATATCATTAGGATTAGTACGTCATTATAAATCTTAATCTCCACAGGCATATCTGAGATTAGAGAAGAAGTCCCTAAAACAAACAATATATTGAATATATTACTCCCTACTATATTTCCAACGGCGATTTCGCTTTGATTTTTTAATGCAGCGGTGATGGAAGTTATCAACTCGGGTAAAGAAGTTCCAACGGCTACTATTGTAAGTCCTACTAAGGTTTCATCCATTCCAAATGAAATTGCTAGCTTAGTTGCAGTATCTACTACTAAATTCCCACCATAAATAATTCCAGCGAGACCCCCAAAAGTAAAAAGTAAGTTTTTGCCCATGGTATAGGTGGAAGGCTTTTGGTCTTCGAGTGTTGCTTTATCTCTACTATTTATTGCAATCTCAACTAAGTAGTACATGAATATTGCAAAGAAGCACAGAAGAACAAGACCATCGGCTCTAGTAATGGCATTAGTTGCAAATCCTTGAAGTTTACTATCTAGTATAAGGATAAATAAAAGGATAGTTGATAAAAAAGTAAATGGAATCTCCTTTAAAATAGTTTCCCTTTGTACAGATAGAGGATTAATAAGTGCAGTTATTCCAACTATTGCAGTTATATTAAAAATATTACTTCCAAGAACGTTACCTAGAGAGATTCCACTACTGTTATTAATTGCCGCCTTTATACTTACAGCAGCCTCAGGACTTGAGGTACCAAAGGCAACAATTGTTAGTCCAATAAGTATAGGAGGTATTTTAAAAATCTTAGCTATTCCCGAAGCTCCATCAACGAAAAAGTCAGCTCCCTTTATAAGTAATATGAATCCTATGATAAGTAATAAATAAACCATGAAATCTCCTCCTAATCTTTATTTTAGAAAATAGATGATAAATTCATTCAAAGTATTAGTTATTATATCAGTTTTTTTAGAAATATAGCAATCTAATTTTTATTAAAAAATATTATTGCATCCCTAATCTAATGAAGAATAATTTTTAAATTTTAGATAATACTATTTACATAATTTGTATTAATAGTAATTTATTTTGCAGGAGATTTAGTAAATAAAATAGAAATTGTTACTAGTAGAGATTAAGGGGATGATAGGAATATGGATAAATTCAAGCACCTAATAATTGAAGGTATTAGGGATATAGCGTTAGTTCTTAAGAAAGTAGGATTGCCATTCATTGTACTCGGTGGAGCATTTTTGATTTTTAGCACCATTACAGGAAAGGCAGCCATACCCTTTAGTAATTTCTTAATTGCATTTTTATTCCTACTAGTTTTGCTTACCCTCTTTGAAAATGTTTGGTTGGAAAGGGATGTAAAGAGTCTAAAGGAAAAGATGAAGGAAATTCAAGAGCTATATAAGGTAAAATAGTAAAAGCCCAATACAAGGGCTTTAAATTTTTGCTCAAAAATGTTAATATGTTTATAAACATATGATTAAAATATAAACAAAAGTTGGTGATAGTTTTGACCGATAGGGAAAGAGAAATTTTAAATATAATAAAAAAAGACCCTCTTATATCTCAAAAGCAATTAGCAAATCAATTAGGTATAGCCCGCTCCTCGGTGGCTGTACATATAGCTAATCTAACTAAAAAAGGACATATTAAGGGAAAGGGCTATGTTGTAAATGAAGGCCATTATATTACCGTAATAGGGGGAGCCAATATTGATATACAGGGATTCCCAACTAGCAAGTTGAATTATAATGATTCAAATCCTGGCACTGTTAAGGTTTCCCTAGGGGGAGTAGGTAGAAATATAGCTGAAAATTTAGCCAAACTTGATATAAATGTCAAACTTATAACTGCCCTAGGGAAGGATTTATATGGGGAAAAGATAATTAATGAGTGCAAATTAGCAGGCGTAGATATGGCCCATTCTCTTACCATTGAAGGCATGGATTCCTCCACATATTTATCTATTCTTGATGAAACTGGAGATATGGTTACTGCAATAGCTCATATGGAAGCCATAAATGAATTGGGAATAAACTATATAAGGGAAAAGTCAGGACATATAGCTAATTCTGATGTAATGGTGATAGACACTAACCTAGAACCAGAGGTTATAGAATATATAGTTAATAATTTTAAAAATATAGATAAATTTTTAGATTTAGTTTCAGTAACTAAGGCTAAAAAGGTAAAAGATATAATCGGAGGATTCCATACTATAAAACCTAATAAGGTTGAAGCTGAAGCATTAACCGGTATAAATATAGATACTGAAGAAAATATAAAGAGGGCCATAAATTATTTTTTAGATAGTGGAGTTCAAAATGTATTTATAACCCTGGGAAGAGATGGAGTCTATTATGGCAATAGAGATCAAATAAACTTTATAGATAATCCCAGAATAAAAGTGATAAATACAACTGGAGCTGGAGATGCTTTTACTGCAGCTCTAGTATATGGATATCTTAATAATTACTCGATAGGGCAAAGTACTAAATTTGCCATGGCTGCATCCATAGTTACATTGAGCCATGAAAACACTATAAATCCTAATCTTTCAATTGAAAGAATAAATAAAAAAGTTGAGGAGATGTTTATATGATGACAAAATACTTAGAAATAAATCCAGAGGTTAAGAATGCTTTAGATAATCAAAAACCTGTAGTAGCATTGGAGTCAACAATTATATCCCATGGTATGCCCTATCCACAAAATATTGAAACTGCACTAAAAGTTGAGGAAATTGTTAGAGAGAATAGGGCTATACCTGCAACTATTGGAATTTTAAATGGAAAGCTTAAGGTGGGTCTTAGTAGAGAAGAAGTTGAAGAGCTTGCGAAATCTGATAATGTAGTCAAAGTAAGCAGGAGGGATATTCCCTTCGTGGTTGCCAAGGGACTTAATGGAGCTACCACCGTAGCTGCAACCATGATTATTGCAAACCTTGCGGGTATAAAAGTTTTTGTAACGGGAGGCATTGGTGGAGTACACAGAGGTGCTGAGACAAGCTTTGATATATCTGCCGACCTTAATGAGCTTGCCAATACAAATGTGGCAGTTGTTTGTGCGGGGGCTAAATCTATATTAGATATAGGACTTACATTAGAGTATCTAGAAACCCAAGGGGTACCAGTTATAGGATATGGCACTGAAGAGTTTCCTGCCTTTTATACTAGAACTAGCGGCTTCAAGGCAGATTATAGGATTGATACCGCTAAAGAATTAGCTAGTAGCATTAAAACTAAATGGGACTTAAATCTAAAGGGGGGATTGGTTATAGGTAATCCCATACCAAAGGAATATGAAATGGATTATGAAACTATAAATAGAGCAATAGAGGATTCATTAAAGGAAGCTGAAGAAAATGGAATAAAGGGCAAGGAAATAACTCCCTTTCTTTTGTCAAAAATCAAGTCTATAACTGAAGGAAAAAGCTTGATGTCGAATATTGAACTAGTCTATAATAATGCAAGGGTAGGAGCTAAAACTGCTGTCGAATTATCTAAGCTTTATACAAATTATTCAAAATAAAAAATGTCGTAAAAAAATGTCATGTATAACTGCTGTCGAAATCAGCCTTTGACAAAAAATATTTCCCAGGAAATCGACAACAATATATTTGTTTTTAAACGACAAGAAAGACCGCCACTAAATGCGGTCTTTCTTGTCGTTTAAGAATAAAAGCAACTAAGAATATAGGAATCATTCCAATCATAAAGCTGTAGCCTCCTCAACATTGGCTTCAACGGTATCCTCCTTAATCCTAGTAAATCTATAAATACCATAGAGTATAATAATACTTCCAACAACCTGCCAGATAGTTGGGAATTCTGAGAATACTATCATGGCCCATATTGTAGCAAAGACAGGCTCTCCTAGAACTGCCGTTGAAATAAAGGCAGGTTTTACATATTCTAAGGCCCAATTAAAAATGCTATGACCTAGTAGAGTACATAAAAGAGCTAATCCTAAGAATTTTAGGTACTCATGGGCAGGATATGGATAAAGGGGAGTCCTAGTCAATATAGATAAAATTAAAAGGGTTAATGCACTAGAGGAATAAACTATAAAGGTATAGGTAGTAACGGAGATTTTTTGTCTAGCAATCCTACCTATCATCATATATCCTGCAACGAATAGTGCCCCTAATATTGCTAATACATCTCCCCAAAGTGCATCTTTACCTAGAGAATAATCTCCAGTAGATATTATAAAGCTGCCTGCCAATGCAATAGCAATACTAACAATTGCTTTTTTTGAAACCTTTTCTTTGAGTATAAAAATAGTTCCAGCCACTATAAAAATAGGATGGGTGTTTACAAGGACCGTTGAGCTGGCCACAGTTGTGAGCTTTAAAGAAGCAAACCAAGTGGCAAAATGGAGGGCTAAAAAGACGCCACTAATTAAACATATTACTAGTGTTCTTCTATCAATTGTTTTGAATTCTTTAGCATGATTTTTCAAGAAAAAGGGTAGTAATAATACGACCGTGAAAGTTAAACGATAAAATGCTATAATTATTGCTGGAGCATCTGAAGATTTTGTTAATATTGCAGAAAAGGATACAAATATTACTCCCATTAGAACTATGAACTTAATGTTAGTTTTTTTCATAAAGGTCACCTCAAATTATTAAATATATTATCTATTAATTCTTTTATTTTATTTAAAATCCTCTATAATAGAAGTGTGAATTATAAATGTTTAGTGTGAAAATATTAAAAGGATTTATTATTTTTAACTAGAAAGGCTTTTATAAGAGGAAAGTATTATATATAATATTGGAGGGAGTATGATGGATAAGGGATACATACATGTTTATACTGGTAATGGCAAGGGGAAAACAACGGCAGCTTTTGGCCTCGCCCTTAGGGCAGCTTGTTCAGGAAAAAAAGTGTATATTGGACAGTTTGTTAAGGGAATGAAATACAGTGAGGTAAAGGTTGAGGAGTACATACCTAGTATTACTATAGAACAGCTTGGTAGAGATTGTTTTATAGAGCATGATCCTACTAAGGAGGATATTGATGCTGCAAGAAAGGGATTTGAAAAGTGTAAGGCTATACTTAAGGAAGGTGAATATGATTTAGTGATATTGGATGAAATTAGTATAGCAATTTATTTCAAATTAGTTTCTACCGAAGAAGTATTGGAAATAATAAAAAATAAAGCAGATAATGTTGAGCTTGTACTTACAGGGAGATATGCTCCACAGGAAATAATAGATGCGGCAGATTTAGTTACTGAAATGAAGGAGATTAAACACTATTATAATGATGGTATAATGGCAAGAAAAGGAATAGAAAGTTAAAAAGAGGAGATGGGTAATATGAAAAAAATTGATGAAAAGGTTATTAATTCAATAAGATTTTTATCGGTGGATGCCATAGAAAAGGCAAACTCTGGTCATCCAGGACTACCAATGGGTGCAGCACCTATGGCATATACTTTATGGAGTCAGTTCCTAAAAGGGAGTGGGAAGAATCCTACTTGGCCAAATAGAGATAGATTTGTATTATCTGCTGGTCACGGATCAATGCTACTTTACTCCTTGTTACATTTGTTTGAATATGGCCTATCTATAGAAGATTTAAAGAATTTTAGACAATGGGATAGTAAGACTCCAGGCCACCCAGAGTATGGACATACTGAAGGAGTTGAGACTACCACAGGACCACTAGGCCAAGGACTTGGAAATGCTGTTGGTATGGCAATGGCAGAAAGAAGACTTGCTGCCCAGTTCAATACAGAAGATTATACTATGGTTGACCACTATACATATGTAATTGCTGGAGACGGAGATATGATGGAGGGTGTAACCAGTGAAGCTGCGTCCTTAGCAGGTCACTTAAAGCTAGGTAAGCTTATAACCCTTTATGATGACAATAATATCACTATAGATGGTAATACAGAAATGGCATTTACAGAGGATGTTGGAAAGAGATTTGAAAGTTATGGTTGGCAGGTACTTAAGGTAAGTGATGGTAATGATATAGAGCAGATTGCCAATGCTATTAAGGAAGCTAAGGAAGAAGATAATAAACCAAGCTTAATTATGGTTAAAACTGTTATAGGTTATGGAAGTCCTAATAAAGCTGGAACTTCAAAGGCTCATGGTTCACCTCTAGGCAAAGAAGAGGTTACTTTAACCAAGGAGGGCTTGAGTTGGGATGACCATTCGGATTTTCATGTACCTGAGGATGTAAGAGAACATATGAAGGCCATTGTTGAGGAAAAAGAAAAGGAAATGAAGGATTGGGAGAAGACCTTTGAGGAATATAAGCAGGCTTACCCAAAGAAAGCTAATGAATGGGAAGAATGGAATAGCCTTGAAGTATCAAAGGAATTAGTAGAAGATAAGGAGTTATGGGATTTTGGGGATAAAGCGGTAGCAACAAGAAGTGCCGGTGGTACAGTAATGAATATAATTAAGAAATATGTTCCAAATTTAGTTGGAGGATCAGCAGACTTAAATGCATCTACAAAAACCTATCTAAAGGATATGGGAGACTTTAGCAATGAAAGTGCTAAGGGTAATAATATTTTCTTTGGCGTTAGAGAGCATGCCATGGGAGCTATTATAAATGGTATATCTCTTCATGGAGGATTTAGAGTATTTGGTTCTACATTCTTGGTTTTCTCCGATTATATGAAGCCATCAATCAGACTGGCTGCATTAATGAAGCAACCAGTAATATATGTATTTACCCATGACAGTATTGGTGTGGGAGAGGATGGACCTACCCATCAGCCAATAGAACATGTTATGGCACTAAGGTCAATTCCAAATCTAAATGTATTTAGACCCGCCGATGCAAAAGAAACTGCAGTATCATGGTTAGAGGCATTAGCAGATACTGATACACCATCTGCCCTAATATTAACTAGACAAAATCTTCCTATACTAGAGGGAGTTCACAAAGCAGCCCATATGGGAGGATATATCCTTAAAAAGGAAGATAAGGAAAATCCTGATGTTATACTTATAGGTACTGGTTCAGAGGTTTCTTTATTAGTAGACGCCCATAAAGAGCTTAAAAAAGAAGGAATAGAGGCAAGGGTTGTTAGTATAATTAGCTGGGAACTATTTGATAGTCAACCTGAGTCTTATAAAAAAGATGTATTACCACCGAATGTTACAAAAAGAATATCAGTAGAAGCAGGAATCACATTGGGATGGCAAAAATATGTAGGTACTGAAGGTAAAGTCCTAGGAATAGACCAATTTGGTGCTTCGGGTCCAGGTCCAGTATTAATGGACAGGTTTGGATTCACTGTTGAGAATATAGTAAAAGAAGTAAAGGAAATGATTTAGAAACAGTTGCCAGTTATCGGTTACTGGTTTTAGAGCTAAGACTTGGGTCAACTAAGAAACATTGAGCAAATAAATAACCTATGGATTATATAAATAGTCCATAGGTTTTGTTTTTATAAAATGTTTTATTCATTTTAATAATATGCAAAGTATTTCATAAATTAACTACTTTTTTATAGCGGGCTTTGCTATAATAAAATATAAGTTTGATGTTGAATATAATAAACGAGGTGATAAAATGACTCAGATGCTATATGAAAGCACTAGAAGTAACGGAGAAAAGACGACATTCTCCCAGGCAGTATTAAAGGGTTTAGCCCCTGATGGAGGACTATATGTTCCTATAAATTTCCCTAAGATTGATAAGTCATTTGAAGAGCTTATGGATTATGATTATAAGGATTTAGCAAAATATATTATGGGTAAATACTTTACTGACTTTGATAAAAAAAGCCTAGAGGATTGTGTAGAGAATGCCTATGATGAGAAGTTTGATACTAAGGAAATTGCACCTATAGTTCAAAAAGAAGGTGTATATTTTCTTGAATTATATCATGGACCAACACTAGCCTTTAAAGATATGGCCCTTTCCATATTACCAAGACTTTTAAAGACTGCGGCTACAAGCCTAAAGGTAGACAAAGAAATAGTTATACTTGCTGCCACATCAGGAGATACAGGTAAAGCAGCCCTAGAGGGTTTTGCAAATGTAGAGGGAACGAGAATAATAGTATTCTTCCCCCAGGATGGAGTAAGTGAAGTACAAAAAATGCAAATGATTACACAAGAGGGAGAAAACACCTATGTTGTGGGTATAAACGGAAATTTTGATGATGCTCAAAGAGCAGTAAAGGAAGCCTTTAGTGATGGAGAATTCAATAAAGAGCTTGAAGAGGATGGATTTATTTTTTCATCGGCTAACTCAATTAATATAGGTAGACTAGTGCCACAGATAGTATATTATATCTATTCCTATGTTAAGCTCTTAAAGGATAGAAAGATTAAAGAAAATGAAAAGATCAATATAGTAGTTCCAACAGGAAACTTTGGAAATATATTAGCAGCATACTATGGTAAACAAATGGGACTTCCTATAAATAAACTAATATGTGCGTCAAATGTTAATAATGTGCTGTATGACTTTATTGATACAGGTATATATGATAGAAATAGAAAGTTTAAAAAGACAATATCTCCCTCCATGGACATATTAATATCCAGTAATCTTGAAAGATTATTATATGAACTCAGTGGTAGGGACTACGGGTTTATTAATGACCTTATGGAACAGCTAAGTAAAGAAGGCAAATATGAAATATCCGATAATATGAAAAAGGGACTGGAAGACTTCTATGGAGGTTACACCAGTGATGAAGAGACATTGGATACTGTTAAAAAAGTCTATGAAGAATCCAATTATTTAATAGACACCCATACAGCTGTTGCTTATTCAGTATATGAAAAATACAGAGAAGAAACCAATGATGAAACTGCTACTATTATTGCATCAACCGCAAGTCCTTTTAAATTTACAAGAAGTGTAATGAATGCTTTATATCCAGAATATAAAGAGAAAAGTGATTTTGAGCTTGTCAATATAATGGCTGAAAGGACAGATACAGATATCCCAAAGGCTATTAAAGATCTAGATAAGAAAAAGGTGCTACATAAGGATGTCTGTGAAAGTTCAGAAATAAAATCGGTGATTTCAAAATATTTAAGAAAATAGGTGATACAAATGATAAAGGTAAGAGTACCTGCCACCAGTGCCAATATAGGACCGGGCTTTGACTGCCTTGGGATCGCCCTCAGCCTTTACAACACCTTCTACTTTGAGGAAATAAATGAAGGATTAATAATTGAAGGCTGTGAAGAACAATATTGTGGAGATGATAACTTAATATTTATTTCCATGAAAAAGGCTTTTGATAAATTAGACTATAAATATAAGGGCATAAAAATAAAGATCGAAGATGATGTACCTATGTCAAGAGGTCTAGGTAGTAGTGCATCCTGTATTATTGGTGGTATAGTAGGAGCTAATCAGCTAACGGGAGGAAAATTAGACAATAATCAAATTCTAGAATTAGCCACAGCGATTGAGGGACATCCCGATAACATAGCTCCAGCTCTTTTAGGTGGACTTACGTCAGCTGTTCAAGGTGAGGACAAAATTTATTATAGTAAGATGAATCTTTCAAAGGATCTAAGCTTCCATGCTCTAATACCTGATTTTAAGCTTTCGACCAAGGAAGCTAGGAGTGTGCTACCACAAGATATTTCTCGCTCTAATGGAGTATATAATATTGGTAGAACTGCCCTATTATTATCCTCTCTAATGAATAATGAATTTAATAATTTAAAGGAAGCGCTTAATGATAAACTTCATCAACCCTATAGAGGAAAGCTAATTCCTAATTTTGATGAAATAATAAAGAAATGTTATGATTTAGAGGGACTAGGAGTATTCCTAAGTGGAGCAGGTCCTACGATTATGGCTATAAGCCATAGGGAAAATATTTCATTTTCAACAAATATTAAATCATTCTTGAATGAATTAGAAATTAATTGGGAAGTAAAGGATCTAAGTATTGATTATAAAGGAACAGTAGTATTAAAATAATTAGTAAAGTATATAAAAAGAAGGAGTACAAGTACTTGTACCCCTTCTTTTATCTTTGTTATAAGATAATATTTGTGGCTATTACATAACCTAAGAAAATAGATACCATCCAAAGTATACTTCCGAAAGCTATTCCTTTGGCACCCACCCTTTTTAAGAAATCTGGCTTGATGGCATAACCAACCATGAAGAGGGCAGGAGCCATTAATCTTTTACCGAAGTAAAATAATTCCTTATAAAAGGTTGTTGGCAATATACTGGCTATAGCAACGGCTACTAAAAAGAAAATTATAAAAATTGGAAACTTTATATTTTTTTTTGTACCATATAGTATTCCCAAAAATAAACTAAGAGGTATTATCCATAGGGTTCGGGTGAGTTTAACTAGAGTAGCTATTTTTAGAGCCTCAGGACTAAAGCTAGATGCAGCCCCCACCACAGAGCTAGTATCGTGAATGCTTAAGGCGGACCATAATCCGAAGCTTTTAGAGGTCATATTGAGACTATGACCTAGTATGGGAAATAAAAAAAGTGCGATTGCATTTAATAGGAAGACTACTCCCGTGGATACTGCTATCTCATTATCGTCGGCATCAATTACAGGGGCTACAGCAGCGATGGCACTTCCACCACATATTGCTGTACCGCAACTAATTAAAGTGCTTATATTTCTGTGAAGATTTAAGCCCTTTCCTAAAAGGAATCCACAAACAAGAAGAATAGTTAGAGCCAAGGCTGTTTGAAATATACCCTTTGATCCAACCTCATAGACTTCTTTTATATTAAGGCCAAAGCCTAAAAGTACTACGGCCGTTTCTAAAGTACGTTTTCTAATCATAGAAAGATTTTTAGGTTTATAAAATAGGCCCGTAAAACTGAATATTATACCTGAAACCAAAGCCAGTGGAGTAGATATAAAAAAGCTACAAATAATAAGTAATATAAAGACAGCTTTACTTTTAAAAAGATTCTGATTAGCCAAATTAGATTCCCCCATGTACATTTATTTACCAATATATTTTAACACTTCTGTATTTTTTTGTCTAACAAGAACTGGAAAAGGAAATATAATAAGGCTTCTACCTATATACAGTTAGCAACCTTATTATATAGAGATTTTATTGGACTTTTAACTTTCTTTCATTATAAATTTATATTTAATATGTTTAGGTAAAATACTCAATATTTGCATTTGGAAAGTATTGATGGATTAATTCTGTAATATATTCTTTGATCTCCTGGGCTTCATCCTTAGGATATACATATTTTACTCTGCCATATCTTCCCCATTTCTTCTTTCTTGAGCTTTCATCCATATCCAGTTTAGTATTAGGAAATCTCTCTAGGATTACATTTTTTGCTGTGGTGGTAAATCTATGTTGTATGAGTTCAAAGGATATTTCATTATCAGCTATAATCTTAATCTGTTTATGAAGATTCTCAAAAAGCTTACCATATTGATATTTCCATTCAGAATGTCTCATAATAGGAGCTACAATGAAACCCAATGGATATCCTGCTTTGGCCATCTTACCAGCAGCCTCAAGTCTTTCAGATAAATCATGGGTATTATGCTCAAAGTTTTCAATAACATAATTTGAGCTGATTGAAAACCTAAATCGGGTATGGCCATTATGATGGGCATCTAAAATAGAATCTACGTTTGAGTACTTGGTTACCACCCTAAGTCTACCCTTATCTAGGGTTCCAAAATAGTTAATACATTCCCTTAAGGTTCCTGTAATGTGCTCAACACCAAGGGGGTCACCGGTACTTGCAGCCTCAAAGTATGTAGTATTCGGAAGACCATTCTCAATATATTTATCTATGGTAGCAAACAAATCTTTGATATTTACATAGACCCTAACATATGGACGTTTGCCCTGGGTGGAAAAAAGATAACAATATTCGCAGTTACCAGGACAATTAGTCATAAGGGAAAACTGATAATCAGCCGAGGGACGACAGTCACATAGATCTAAACTTTTTTTGATTCCAACTACCAGTGTTTTCTTTGCATTTGCAAATTTTTCTTTTTCAGTTTCACCGGGTATATTACGAACTTGATGATGGGCAGTGGTTTCAAGAATATCAATATTGTTCTCTTTACAAAATTTATGCACCTTACTTCCCAAGGGATAATCTAGGGCTTCAGGCTCAAAATATACTCTATCAGGTATCCAAAGATTCATGTAAAAACCTCCTCATTAGTGAATTATATATACATTTATTAGTATTTCCCTGTTATAATTAGGTTAAAGATAAAAGTTGATAATGCCGAAATAATATTTAGAAAATATAGTAGTGGGAGATGTAATATCGATGGCAAAAGATTTAAATATTGACCCAAATATTATAAAGAAGAACAAGATACCCCCTCTTATTAAAGATAAAAAATGGTTAGAATTGTATAATGATAACTTAACAAAAGAAATGAGAAAAATGATGGAAGAGCTAGAAAAGCTTATAAATGAAGAGAAGGAATCTCATAAAGAACTAAAGAATTGTAAAAAGCAAAAGAAATATTTGATGGATCAAATATTGAAGCTTTCAGATGATGCAAATACAAATAATAATAATATAGCCATAGTAAAACTTGAACAGGCTAAAAATAAGGTTCTAGAAATTAATGATAAAATAGATGAACTTCAGTTTAGATTAGAAATGCTTCCAAAGGAGATTGAAAATAAGAATTTGGAGCTTCTTAAGGAAACCATTATAATCTCATATAAATACATAAAAGATGATAGAAAAAAAGTAAAATATCTAGATGAGGAAGTTCAAAAGCTCAGAAAACAGCTAGGTGAGATGTTTGAAGAAAAATTTACAAAGGAAAGACGATTGAATAATTTGTATCATTATTTACATGATACCTTAGGACATCAGGAAACAGATAAAATGGATCGAAAGTTTTTATAGATAGAATAGTTTTTAGTGTGTGAAAGCGTCGAGGACGCTTTTTTTTTACACCAATCATAAAAAGAGTTATAATAAAATTTAGATAAATATAGAATTATATATATAAAAAAAGGTGATCAAAATGATTAAGGGTGTAGGAATAGACATAATAGAAATTGAAAGAATAAAAAGAGCAATAGAGAATAGACGATTTTTAGAAAAAGTATTTACGAAAAGAGAAATAGAATATTTTACCTCTGTTAGGTATAATATAAATACTATTGCAGGTGCATTTGCTGCTAAGGAGGCAGTAATGAAAGCAATGGGAACCGGTTTGAGAGGATTTAAATGGGTACACATAGAAATAGAGAGGGATAAATTGGGTAAACCTCAAATAATATTATATGAAGGTGCTAAGGATATAGCTGATAATGCTGGTATAAAAGAAATTCTTATATCAATATCCCATAGTAAAGAATATGCTGTGGCCCAAGCAATAGGAATATAAGGTGGTGCATAATAGTGAATATTGTTTTAAATGAGGAAATGAAAAAAATTGATAAAATAGCCATAGAAGAATATGGAATGCCGGGTATTATATTAATGGAGAATGCAGGGATATGCGTTGTTGAAGAAATACTTAAAAGTGATACTCAAGGATCAAGATATAGTATTATATGTGGCAGAGGAAATAATGGCGGTGATGGTTTTGTTATAGCTAGGCATCTATTTAATAAAGGATATAACATAAAGGTATTTATAATAGGAAGTTCGCAAGATATTAAAGGGGATGCACTAACCAATTTTAATATTCTTAAAAAACTAAATATAGATGTTCATGAAATAGTGCATATAAATAATTTTAATAAATTAAAGTATGGAATTTTAAATAACCCAATAATAATCGATGCACTTTTTGGTACGGGATTAAAGGGTGAAGTTAATAAGCTTGAAGAAAAAGTTATAGATATGATTAATGAATATAGTAATTATACCTTTTCCGTCGATATACCTTCAGGTATAAATGGAAATGATGGTAGTATATGCAAGACTGCAATTAGGGCCAATAAAACTATAACCTTCGGATTGCTAAAGTGTGGGAATATTCTTTATCCAGGAGCAAATTATAACGGGGAGGTCATTTTAAAGGATATTGGAATACCAAATAAGATAATTAATAATATGGATTTAAAAAATAATATTATAACAGAAAAAATAGTCAAGGATAATCTGCCTAGAAGAAAAAGGGATAGTCATAAGGGTGACTTTGGAAAGGCCAATGTAATAGCTGGTTCAAAGGGGATGACTGGAGCAGCCATACTAACTTGTAGAGCAGCCTTTAGAAGTGGTCTAGGGCTATTAAGATTATACATCCCCGAGAGCCTAAATTTTATTATTAAAACGAATACACCTGAGGTTATCACTGTACCCTTACATGAAATGAGAAAAGGTGTAATTGGAATAAATCATATAGAAAAAATTATCAAAGGAACAGCCGATGCAGATGTATTAACCATAGGACCTGGTAGTGGGGACACCTCAGAGCTTGCAGAAATTGTTAGACGGGTTTTAGAAGTAGTGGAAATTCCTATTGTATTAGATGCTGATGGGTTGAACGTCTTAGCAAGGAATAAAGAATGGCTAACAAGTAAAAAATCTAAACTAGTTATAACCCCTCATATAGGAGAAATGTCAAGACTAACAGGATTACCGATTGAGGAAATAAAAGAAGATAAAATTTCTATAGCAAGGGAATTTTCTGAGAGATGGAATCTCATCACTGTACTAAAGGGTGCTAGCACCATCATAGCATCTCCCGACGGTCAAATATATATCAATAGAAATGGCAACCCTGGTATGGCCACAGCAGGAAGTGGAGATGTACTAACAGGTATAATTACTGGCTTAATTGCCCAAGGTATTGAGCCCTTCCAGGCAGCGATTACAGGGGTATATTTACACGGTTTATCTGGTGATAGGATTGTCAAGTCAAAGGGAGAATACGGATTAGTAGCAGGAGATATTGTGGAAGAACTACCCTATACTATAAAAGAAATTACGCAATGAGTAAATGTACTTTAAATAAAGAAGGGAGAGATAACATGAAAGCTAAGGAAATTATGAATAAAGATGTCATTACTGTTTCACCTGAGGATACAGTTACAAATTTGGTGAAATTAATGCTAGATAAGAGTATAAGTGGTGTACCAGTAGTAGATGAAGAACAAAGGATATTAGGAATAGTATCTGAAACAGATTTGATTTACCCAGAAAAAAGTCTGCATTTACCAGCCTTTATACCAATATTAGATAGCTTTGTATTCATAGAGGGTTTTAGAGAAACTGAAAAAGAAATAAGGAAAATGTCAGCATATAAAGTTGAAGATGTTATGACCAAGGATGTAATAACGATAAATGAAGATCAAGATATACAAGATGTCGTAAATCTTATGATAGATAAAAGAATAAACAGAATCCCTGTTATAGATAAGGATAAAAAAGTAATTGGTATTATTACAAGAAGCAATATTTTAAAGCATATTTATTAAATTCCCACGTAAAAATTATATAAATGCAATTCTTACTGGGGGAGGTAATCTTGAAGCTTAAATTACTACCTGTATTTTTACTTTTGATAATACTTATATCCTGTTCACCTAAAACCGACGGAGAAATCTTCTATGATGCCCAAAAAGAGATATTAAGTCTTAATAGCTATAAATGCAGAACTGAAGTAACCGTTAAAGGAAATAAAAAGCCAACAATTTTTACAGCTCAGCAGTGGTATGAAGCACCTGATAAATATAGGATTGAGATACTTAGTCCAGAAAGTTTAAATGGAAAGGTAACTATCTATAATGGTAAAAGGGCCTGGATATCTAACCCAAGAATTGGTCAAAGTTGGGTTATGCAAAATTCATTGGACTCTCTAGAGGAGAATATTTTCTTAGGCTCATTTATACACAATTTTGTTAACTCTGAGGAGGTGAAAATTGAAAGAAAGAAACTTAAATCTAAAGAATTCATTGTACTTGAGACTGAAATACCAGGGAACCACCCATATTTTAATAAAGAGATACTTTGGTTTAGTATAGATGACTATAAACCCTACCTATTACAGCTAATAGATAAAGATGGTGAAGTTAGGGTAGATGTAAGATATTATGAATTTGAGAAAAATAATAAACTAGATGATAATATATTCAAAATACAAGGCAATAATAACAATAAAGCCCCCTAGGAGGTTATATTGAAGTATAAAATATTTTAAAACACTTATATGTAATATATAAAGAATAATATTAAGCTAATTATGGGGGGAGCCAAATGCAAAGGATAAAGTGTTTAAGACCGGTATGGGCAGAAATTAATCTAGACAATTTAGCCCATAATGTTAGAGAAGTTAGAAGGCTTATTGGATCTGATTTCTTAATAACTGCCATAGTAAAGGCCGATGGATATGGTCACGGTGCTGTCCAAATAGGAGAAATCCTACTCCAAAGTGGAGCAGATAGATTTGCTGTATCTACTCTTTCTGAGGCCATACAAATGAGAAAATATTATCAAAGTACACCGATATTAATTTTAGGATATACCCCGGATGAATTTGTTGAAGATATTATTAAGTTTAATATAATACAGACAATTTATACCTATGATCAAGCACAAATAATTTCAGAAAAAGCTAAAGAACTAAATAAAAAAGCTATTATTCATATAAAGATAGATACAGGAATGCATAGATTAGGAATGAAGGTGGAAGATAGAACCATTGACATAATTAAAAAAATCATTAAACTACCTAATATATATGTTGAAGGCATATTTTCTCATTTTGCCGTTGCTGACGAAGAAGATAAGAGTTTTTCATATGAACAAGCCGAAAAATTTAAATATATATGTGATAAATTAGAGGCAGATGGTATAAATATACCTATAAAGCATCTATCCAATAGTGCAGGAATTATTGACCTTCCAGAAATGAATTGCAACATGGTTAGAGCAGGTATTATGCTCTATGGTCTATACCCTTCGAATGAAGTCGATAAAAGCAAAGTACATTTGAGGGAAGTTATGTCCTTAAAAGCTAAAATATCTCATATTAAAGAGATTGAAGCAGGTGAAGGAGTAAGCTATGGATTGATTTATAAAACAAAAAAAAGGACACAGGTAGCAACATTGCCCCTAGGGTATGCCGATGGATATACTAGAATGCTTACTAATAAAGCAGAAGTCTTAGTTAAAGGAAATAAAGTGCCAGTCGTTGGAAGAATATGTATGGATCAATGCATGATCGACATAACTGGAATAGAAGCTAATAGAGGAGATATTGTAATACTTTTTGGAAATGATGGAGAAAATAGTATTACCGTTGATGAGATAGCAAATAAATTAGGAACTAGTAATTATGAGGTCGTGTGTATGATAAGTAAGAGAGTTCCTAGGGTATATGTGAAAGATGGAGAAATTGTAAATATAATAGATGAAGTTTTGAATTTCTAAGATAAAAGTGATATAATGATAAAATGTTTTTAATTAGATATAATTAGAAACTGTTATAGAAAGTTGTCATATTGACATATAGATGATGAATACTATATAATAAAAGTGATGTACAAATTTTAATTGTTTCATCATATTTTTTTCCATAATCTTTTACCCGGAGGTGTACAATGGCCGATTCAAAAAAGATAATGGTACATTTTCCTAATTCCTTATTACAAGAAGTAGACTACATAGCAAAACTAGAAAAAAAAGATAGAAGTGAATTTATCAGTGAGGCCATGAAATTGTACTTAAGGGAGAGGAAAAAAATGGAAACAAGAGAGTTGATGAAGAATGGATATAAAGATATGGCAGATATAAATATAGTTTACGCTGAAATAGGAATTGATGTTGATTATTCCTTGGAAAAATATGAAGCCCAATTAGCTGCGGAGTGTGAGTAAATTGATTATTAGAAGAGGAGACATATTTTATGCAGATTTAAGTCCGGTAATTGGGTCAGAGCAGGGTGGAGTACGACCAGTATTAATAATACAAAATGATATAGGAAATAAATATAGTCCCACGGTAATCATTGCTGCAATAACCTCTCAAATTAATAAGGCAAAGTTGCCAACCCATGTGGAGATAGATTCAAGTACCTATGGTTTACCTAAGGATTCAGTTGTACTCTTGGAACAGATAAGGACCATTGATAAGAGACGATTTATTGAAAAAATATGCCGTTTAGATGAGGATATGATGTTAAAAATAAATGAAGCTCTGATGATAAGCTTAGGACTTATTGATATATAGAATACATAAAATCCCCTAAATTTAGGGGATTTACTATTTTTTGTTATAAAAAATTAATATTTTTCAGTTTATATAATAACCAGGCTTATGATAAAATGAACTATAGCACAAAGAATAAATACTCAAGGAGGATTGGAATGGATAAAAGAAGAAGTTTGAAATATTTTTTTATATCAATTTCCATAGTTATGTTAATTAGCAGTTTTACTTTAATAGGTAGGGCTGTGCTACTGGAACCTGGTTCTGCAGATGATCCAATTGTAACACTTAGCTACGTTAAGGATGAAATTGATGAAATCAAAAACTATCTTGATCAAAACCTACAGCAATTTAGTAGTGAGATAATAAATATACATAAAAATATTGGAGATATTAATGCTAAAATAGAGAAACTAAATCCTGGAGCTAGTAGTGGTACAAGTAATATTCAAAGTAGTGGACAAACATCCTTTGAAGTAGTATTCGTAGAAGCTGGAAATTTCGTATACTTTGGAGAAAGTGCCGAGTTTATTGTAAGATCTGGTAAGGCCATAACAATTGAAGGCGAAAAGGGTGGACTTATGGATGTCACTGGAGGTAAAGACTTAAAGGCAAACGAAGAAATTCCTCTAAATCATTTGGTTCTTATACCTAGAAATGATGGTAGAGGAGCAAGTATATCGGTGGATTCATACCTAATGGTTAGAGGAAGTTATACCATAAAATAAGCAGCTATGCTGCTTATTTTCATGACTTAGATGGAGGATTCTATGGGAGAAGGAAAAAAAACAGTAAATGCCATATTATCGGTGATTACTTTAACTCTTGCTTCAAAGTTTCTAGGTTTCTTTAGAGATGCCTTACTTGGAAGTAAGTTAGGAGCTACAGTTGAGGCGGATGCCTATATAATGGCCCTTAACAGTACCACTATAATATTTCTAAGCTTTGGAAGTGCAATTAGCACATCGGCCATACCCCTTATAGTTAGAAGACTTAAGCAAGGGGGAAAGGATTCCGTTGTTGATTTCACAAATAAATTACTTAATATGATATTGATAATAGCATCTATAGTTATTGTCATAGGCATAATATTTACACCACAGTTTTTATCTATATTAGCTAAGGGTTTCGATGGAGATAAAATGAACTTGGTTATTATTTTAACCAAGATAATGTTCCCAAGCCTAATATTTATAAGCGCAGCATATTTATTCGTAGCATTACTTCAATCCATGGGGATATTTGTTATACCTGCCATAATTAGTTTTCCATTTAACATATTATTAATACTATATTTATTATTTGCATTAAAGGATTATGGTATAGTGGGATTAGCATATGCAACGGTAATTGGATGGTCACTACAGCTTTTATTACAGATTCCCTTTGCTATAAAAGAAGGATATAGATATGAATTTAAATTGGGATTTGATGATAAGGATGTTAAAAGGTTTCTTTTATCTCTACTGCCAATTATTTTTGTGGCGTCGGTTCATCAAATCAATATACTTGTTGATAATATGTTTGCATCCACTTTGGAACATGGTAAGGTTTCAGCAATCTACTATGCAAATATATTATATACTGCAATAGTTACAACAACAGTTTTTGGAATAAGTGCAGTTATGTTTCCGAAATTCAGCGAAAATATTTCTCCAGAAGGTATAAATAAATTTAAGACCCTTGTTATATCAGTTCTTAGAACAGTGATGTATCTTTTGATTCCAATGACTATTGGGTTGATTTTTCTAAATAAATCAGTAATAAGCTTAGTATTTGAAAGGGGACAATTCAATAGTATTACAACATTCAACACATCTGAGGCGCTAGGGAGCTACGCCATAGGTATGGTTGGATTCGGAGTTATAGATATACTAAATAAAGCCTTTTATACATTAAATAATATTAGAATACCTGTTATAATAAGTTTTATTGTAGTAATAACTAATTATGTTATTAGTAAAATATTGCTTGTATATCTAGGTTTTAGAGGTTTAGCTCTTGGAACCTCCATATCTTTGATTATGGGAGGGTTTATATTATTTTACATTTTCAGAAAAAAGGTGGGGGGACTATCACTATTTAATCTCCTAAAATCCCTTATGAAAATAAGTTTTGCATCTTTAGTTATGGGAATTACAATACATTTTACACAAGTGTACTTAAATAATATTTTACTTTTTGATGGCTTTTTACTTAAATTAGCCATAATAATTATAAATGTTATTTTAGGGGTACTGGCCTATGGTATAGTTACCCTGATACTAAAGGAAGAAACTTCAATATATATATATAATAGCTACATAAAATCTAAACTACATCCTAAAAATAAATAGTTTAGAAAGGAAGAAGCCTATGAAAAAAAATATATTATTAATTATTATGATTATGAGTCTACTGGCAGTCTCTATGACTATGTATGAGAGATTAACAGTAGAGGGAAATAATAAAAAAGTTGAAGTAACATTAGATTATTATGAAATTGAAAAACTGGCAAATCAATCGGATGAAAATTTAAGCTGGTGGCTTAAAGAGTTCAAAGACCTTGGAGCCGTATCTGCTGCTATTAAAGAAGAAAGCCTAGAATCCATGGTGAAAGAGGATAAGGATTTAGAGTTTCATTTAGTAGATAAAATAAAAGAAGATGTTAATTGGATAGATAAATATGATGGTAGCTTTAACGACTATTTAAAAAAGGCTGATAAATTTGACTTAGTAGCAATAACAAGGACCCAGGATATTTATGAATTCATAATGGAGGGCCTGGAAAATAGATACCCTAAAGATTTTTATAAGGGTATAGTAGGAGAGAGTAATTACTATATAGTTTTAGATGGTGATGAAAGTGAAGCCCTATATATTGAAAGTCAGAAAATTTTAGATGCCACCGATGAAGGTGTTGAGAATATAAAAACTCTATATTCATCACAACTTGCAAAGCTTGGAGTGGGATTTGATAAAGAAAAGATCAACTTAATAAAGAATGCTGGCTTAAAGGTTGTGCCAAGACCTTTAAATTATACAAAGCATTCTGAAAATCTAGTTGAAGCATTTAAGAATGATATGGAAAAGCATGATATAAATCCTTCCGTACTCATATTTGGTAATGGAGAAGTCCTTGGATATCCCGATGATGTAAATAATCTTGAGAAATATATGAAGAAAAATGATATAAAAGTTGGTCTTATCGAATCCGGCGTGCAAAGGGAACATATTGAACAGGATGGACTTGAGGATCTAACTGAGGCTATGGATTATGATGCTGTTAGGGTGTTTTCTGTTGCTGATTGGATTCAGATACGATATAAGTATTACAATTATGAAGGTGCCGAAGAAATAGAAAATACTTTATATAGGGCAGTAACTGAAAGAAATATCAGAATAGTTTATTTTAAGCCCTTTAAGTTTAATGAGTATAAATATGTTACGGATATTAAAGAATATGAAAAGACATTTACTAGCTTTAGTAATAGAATCAAGGACCATGGCATGGAGCTGGGTAGTTTTACTAACATGGAACCTATTAAATTAGGATTTATAAAATTAAATCTGATTGGATTTGGAGTACTAGGTGCAGGGATGATCTTACTTAATTCATTATTTAATATCAATAAGGTAATATTCAATGGATTAACATTGATTGGATTGTTCTTTGTTTTTCTAGCAAACTTTTTCACTCCAAGCATTAGTGATAAAGTTATAGCCCTAGGAGCAAGTGTTATTTTTCCATCCCTGAGTATATTATACTTATTAGAATATTGTAAAGACAAATTGATTAATAGATATAGAATGGACAATATTATTACAATGTTTAAAGGAATAATTTTAACCTTAATTATATGTACCTTTATATCATTACTTGGTGGTCTATACGTAGGTGCAACACTTGCAGATATAAGATACTTATTGGAAATGGATATTTTTAGGGGTGTAAAGATTAGTCAAATGCTGCCACTAGTAGTATTTGTAATAATATATATTGCAAAATACGGTTATGAGAGAGGGAAAGAGGATATTAGGAGTAAAGATATTGGTTATAATGATTATCGGAGGTTAATGAATCAAGAAATTAAAGTAAAGCAGATATTAGTAGTATCTATTTTATTAGCTATTGGATATGTATATATAGCTAGAACTGGCCATGAGACTGACATACAACCCTCTGACATTGAAATGATCGCTAGAAACTTCCTTGAAACAGTATTAATAGCTAGACCCAGGACGAAGGAATTCTTAATGGCTTTCCCATCGCTGATGATGGCTGTATATGTAGCCTTTAGAGGTTATAAAAAACTTGTTTTTCCCTTTTCCTTAGTTGCGGTTATTGGATTCACATCGATAGCCAATACATTTAGTCATTTAAGAACACCTATTTATTTGTCAGTAATAAGAACTATATATTCTATAGGACTAGGAGCATTAGTTGGTTTAATGGCAATAGTATTATTTGCTCTCCTCGAAAGGGTATTTTACTCCTTTGAAAGGAGCAGGCAATAATGAATAAAATTTTAATATCGGGATACTATGGATTCAAAAACTTAGGTGATGAAGCTATATTAGAAACAATTACTAAGAATTTAAAAAACAGCTTAAAGGATATTGATATAACTGTACTTTCTGCTAATCCTAAAGTAACATCTAAAAAGTATAATGTTAAAAGTGTAGATAGAAAAAATATACTTTATATAATAAAGGAGCTTTTGAATACAGACCTATTAATAAGTGGTGGTGGGAGTCTATTACAGGATATTACCAGTAAAAGAAGTATTACTTACTATCTAGGGATAATTGCATTAGGACTTTTATTAAGAAAAAAAATAATGGTTTATAGCCAAGGAATAGGACCAATTAATAAGGATTTTCATAAGATATTAACTAAAATACTCTTAAATAGAGTAGATTATATAACCGTGAGAGACTATAATTCCAAGAAGGATTTGATTGATATAGGTGTTTCAGCTGATAAAATAGAAGTTACAGCTGACCCTGTAATGAGTTTAGCCAGCATAGGGAAAGAGAAGGGGTTAGAAATATTAAGGGATATTAAGCCTAATTTTGATAGCCAAAGACCTACTATTGGAATTGCATTTAGAGGAAAAAACTATAATAGCAATATTAAAGAAGTTTTAATTAAAACGATTAATGAACTTATTAGTAAAATAGGGTCAAATATTATCTTGATACCCTTTCATAATAGTGAAGATATGACAATAAATCAGGATATAAAGGATAAGGTTAATAAAAATGTTATTTTCTTAAATAACAGGTATAGTAGTGAGGAAACACTCAGTATATTTGAAAACCTAGATTTACTAATAGGAGTAAGACTCCATTCTCTGATCTTTTCAGCTGTAGCAAATGTTCCAATGATAGGTATTTCCTATGATCCCAAAATTGATTATTTTATGGATACCTTAAATCAAAAAAGTCTATGTAAAATTGATGATCTTACTAGTGAAATTTTGCTAAATCAAGTTTTTGATTTATTAGATAATAAAAAAGCCCATCAAGAATTAATTAATCATCGTGTAAAGGATCTTAAAAAGACGATATCTAAAAATGAGGAGATAGTGAAAATGCTACTTGCAAAGGGGGAAGAATAATGCGTAAAACTACTAAAATATTCGGTACGCCCATAGATATGGTTACATTGGAGAGTGCCTTTGAGAGATTTAAAGTCTTATTAGATAGGGATAGATTTGCCATGATATTTACCCCTAATACAGAAATAATAATGAAGGCCACAGAAGACGAAGAACTTAAGGAAGTTTTAATGAACTCCGATATGAATATGCCCGATGGAATTGGACTTATAATAGCTTCTAAAATCCATAATTTAGGACTTAATCAAAGAGTGACCGGTGTAGATATGATGGATAGGATACTTAAGTTTTGTAATAATACTAAAAAATCAATATATATTTTAGGTGGAAAGCCAGGGGTTGCTGAATTGGCATCTAGAAATATTAATAAAAAATATTCGAATATAAATATCAAGGGATTTAATGATGGATATTTTAAACCTGAGGAAGAAAGTAGAATAATTGATAAGATAAATGAAGTAAAGCCAGATATTTTATTTGTGGCATTAGGTGCACCAAGACAAGAAAAGTGGATATACCGTAATGGTAAGTCTATAAATACTAGTGTAGCTATGGGTGTAGGAGGAAGTGTGGATATATGGGCAGGTACAGCTCAAAGAGCACCGAAAATTTTTCAAAACCTTGGCTTAGAGTGGTTTTATAGACTTTTGAAGGAACCCTGGAGATTAAAAAGAATGATGGTATTACCTAGGTTCTTATTAAAGGTATTATCGACTAAGGATATTAATTAGAAATTAACCCCTATATATAAATAGGGGTATAATTATTTATATATAAACTTGAAATACTAATAGTAAATATCGAATTGTAGGTGATAATGGTGGCGAAGAAAAAAAGATATAATATTTTTTTTGAGTATATGGGAATCACTGTAGGGTGTTTTATTATGGCCCTTGGACTTATAATGTTTTTAGAACCAAATACTATAGCTCCTGGTGGAGTATCAGGTTTGGCCATTGTACTCAAAAAGATAACAGGTATTCCTATAGATGTTACTACCTTGGTAGTAAATATTCCTTTATTTGTAGTTGGGATAATCGTACTTGGTAAATCCTTTGGAGTAAAAACTGCATATGGAACGGGTATTTTGATTGTTGCCCTTAGGATATTAACCATTGTTTTTGGGGGGACTATAAATGCTACCACTGATCTTCTTTTAGCATCTATTTACGGAGGAGTTATCATGGGAGTTGGTATAGGAATTGTTTTTAAAAGTGGAGGAACTACTGGCGGTACAGATCTAGGAGGAGCAATACTAAATAAGTTTATACCAGGGCTAAGTATTTCTAAGCTAATGATGATGATAGATTTAATTATTGTTGCCGCCGCTGGAATTGTAAATAAAAATGTTGAAACCTCTTTGTACTCAATTATTTGTTTATATGTTTTAGTTAAGGTAGCTGATTTTATAGTTGAAGGATTAAACTATGCAAAGGGCTTTAGCATTATTACAGATTATCCAGAGGAAGTAGGTAATGCAATAATTAACAATCTTGATAGAGGAGTAACATCCCTTGAGGGGAAAGGTATGTATACAGGTAATAAAAAGAATGTACTAATATGTGTGGTTAATAGGTCCCAAGTGGGGAAACTAAAAAAGATAGTTTATGAGATAGATAAAAAGGCCTTTATAATGGTTACAAATATACATGAAGTGTTAGGTGAGGGTTTTACAGAGATTAACTGAGGTAATTAGAATACATAAACAAACTTTTTAGAATATTTGTACCCCCTTTTGAATAATATTTAATAACAAAGCAATATATGGAAAGAGGGGGAGCCTATGGAGAAAGCTAAAAATATTATAAACAAAAAAAATGTAATTGTTACCGTAGTTATTATACTTGTACTAGTAAGTGGAACAATGGCCTTTAAACATTTTACTGACGGAACAAATTCCGTGAAATTTGAAACACTTAGTGAAAAAGGAATACCTCAAAAAATTAAGGATATACTTCCAAGATACAAAAACCTTGAGAGAGCCTTGGCCTGTAAAGTGGATGGTGAAATATTTGTGGTAGTAACTAGGGGAGAAAAGCCTACTGGGGGATATACAGTTAACATAGATAAGATAGAAAAAGTAAAAGAAGAAGATAAATATAAGTTGGTTGTATACGCTGAGTATTCCGATCCTAAGCCTGGTGAGGTAGTTACGCAAGCAGTTACATATCCCTATACCATAGTAAAAACTAATTTAAATGAACTTCCCTATAGAATTGAGCTAAAAACTAAATATAATGATTAAAAACAGCAGCTATGCTGCTGTTTTTAATTTACCAATAATTACATCAAGGTATATGTCGAATATTGTCGAATTAATATTTAGTAGCAATAAACATTGACAATAAGGAGGACATATAAGTGAAATTCAGAAGAATAGTGATAGGTGGATTAATAGGACTAACGATAATATCGCAAAGTAGTATATTTGCCTTTGCTGGAAATGTATCCTATCAAGTGGAGCCAAATGATACCTATTGGAAAATAAGTGATAGATATGATTTGGATTTAAATGAACTTTTAGATTCCAATTCAGCTAGAAATAATCCCTACCTTGATGTGGGACAAACTATCACTTTACCCTTTGATTCCAGTGACAAATTACTTTATAAAGTAGTGAATGGCGATACATACTGGAAGATAGCATCCAGATTTGGATTGAGCACCTATGAGCTATTGAGTGCAAATACAGCTTTAAACAATGATTATTTAGAGGTAGGCGATATAGTTATCATACCACAGGACAAGAGTACTCATATTGTGCAATCTGGAGAAACATATTGGAAAATAGCACAAAAATATAATGTGGATATATATGATTTATTAAAAACAAATAATGCAGCTAATAACGATTATTTAGAAGTAGGAGATAAAATAATAATACCATCTAATGGATCAAATAATAATACTAGTTCAAATCAAAGCAGCGATACATCCATAAGTACATCTGGTAAACCTTATATAACCTATAAAAATCATACAGTAAAAAGTGGAGAAACCCAGTGGACCATAGCCATGGATTATGGGCTACAGGTTTCTGACTTATATGATGCTAATGGACATAGTGAAAGTACTGTTTTAGATATTGGAGACGTAATAAAAATTCCAGTCCATAATATACCAGTGACAAGTACACCGGGAGATAAATATGGCGAATATTTAGATTGGTGGACGGAGGCTCAATATGTAGTGCCAATTAATGCTGAGTTTAAGATAGTAGATTTTTATACAGGTAAATCATTTATGGCAAAGAGAACAATAGGAGCAAATCATTCAGATACAGAAACATTAACAGCGAAGGATACAGCAATATATAAAGAACTATTTGGAGGTTTTAGCTGGAAGAAAAGACCTGTAGTTATTGAATATAATGGTAGAAAAATAGCAGCAAGTATAGCAGGTATGCCCCATGCAGGAAATGAAAGTGCTCTTGGTGGTGTGTATTCAACTTGGAGAAGTGGAGACTATGGAGCAGGAACAAATTTTGACTATGTAAAAAATAATAATATGGATGGACACTTTGATCTACACTTTAAAAATAGCACAAGACATAAGGATGGACAAATTGATCCTACTCATCAAAGTAATATAAAAATAGCAGCTGGAAAATAAAAAAAAGGAAGACTCAACACAAAGGTTGGGTCTTCTTTTTTTTATGGTGCAAAAATTTAACACACAATTAACAAAAGCAAAATAATTATATGATAAATTTAAATTGGTCGAAATTTGATGAACTATAGAAAAAATAGCTTAATGATAGAAAAAATGGAGGGGTTTCTAATGACATTTAAATCAGATACAAAAAAAAGAATAGATATAAAAAGTATTAATAATTTTTGCAAAAAGATAGTGGGTAGATTGAATAAGAACTCTAAAAATTTTCTTGGTAGAACAGGTAATATAACAAAAACAATAAATCCCCAAAATTTATTTAATTTGAATAATCTTAGAATACACATTAAGCTATTATTTATGGTTTTTATTACTGTATTAGTGCCTATAATCCTATTGAGTTTCATTTTTATAAATAATGCCGGTAATAAAATAGAAGCACAAATTTTAAATGGAAATGAGTTATATACTACTTTGACTAATGAAAGAATTAATGAGTATTTTCATACTAGGGAAGTAGATGCAAAGATATTAGCTAGTTCAGATATTATTAGAAACGGTATGGAAGAGATTAATACCTTCCAGCTTAGTCAAGAGGAAGAAGAAAAAATTACGGATAGATTCAAAGAATTTCTTGATGTAGCAGTAGAGAATCATGATTATACAGATGTAATAATAACTAATAAATATGGAGAGGTTACATTCAGTAATAGATATGAAGAATTGGATGTTGCACCAATATTTTTTGATGCTGAATTTACCAAGGAAGCTTTGGAGGGCAAACAAAACTGGTCAAATGTATTTAGAAATACTTATATAGATGATAATTTAATAGTATTAGCTACACCAATTTACTCTAATAATGATAACAGTAAGACAATGGGTGCATTAAATGTAGTGTTGAATCAAGGGAAAATAAATGCCATAGTTCAAAATGGGGTTGACAAGCTTGGTATAACTGGAGAATCCTATTTAATAGATTATGAAGGCCTACTCCTTACTGACACCATGAAGAATGAAGAAATTCAACATATTCCCTTAGAGGACTCGATTAATACTGAAGCTGTCAATATTCTATCAGAACCTATAAAAAATGAAGAAGTTGACTTTAACAAAACAAGTATTTATAAAGGATACGATGGTGAAAATGTTATAGGAACACTATCCCTAGCTAAAATTGGTGATAATTTCGCTGGTCTCATTATTGAAGTTAAAGAGGATGAGGCCTATGGAAGTATAAAGGATCTAAGAAGGAATCTATTGACCATAGTTGCTATGATTATGATAGTAGCCATAGTTTTAGCTACTATAATGGCCCGTTCTATAAGTAAACCTATTGGAGACGTGATAAATGTTACTAATGAGATAGCAAATTATAATTTGACAGGCTATAATTTGTTAGAAGAAAAGAGTAGTGACAATAAAATATTAAGAAAGAATAAAATAATGTACTCAGAGATTGCAACAACACAAGCTGAAGATAAGTTAATCAGTACAGATGAAATAACAAGAAAAGATGAGATAGGAGATTTAGAAAGAGCTATAACGAAGATCAGAAACAACTTAAAGAATATTATCAAAGAGGTTAATAAATCTGCCAGTGATGTTGCAGCATCTTCTCGAGAGCTGAATGTAAATTCATATCAATCTTCAGCATCAGTAGACCAAGTAGTACAAACTATAGGTGAAATATCTGAAAGATCTATTGAACAAGCGGAAAGTGCTAGAGAAAGTGCTCAAAAAACCAAAGAGCTAAGCTATATAATATTAGAGGATATTAAGAATTTACAAGAAATGACTAATGCTACTAATGAAGTAAGTCAGTTAGTAAGTTCAGGTTTAGAGATAGTTGATATTTTATCAAATATAACAAAAGAATCTAATGAAGCAAATAAGGAAGTTTATTCAAGTATACTTAAATCCAATGAAAGTTCTAAAAAAATTAAGGAAGCTAGTAAGCTCATAACAAATATAGCTGATAAAACTAATTTACTTGCTTTAAATGCTGCTATAGAAGCTGCAAGAGCAGGAGATTACGGTAGAGGGTTTGCAGTGGTAGCAGAAGAAATAAGGAAACTAGCTGAACAATCTAAAGAATCAACAAGAATTATCGATGATATAGTTAAGAACCTTAATGAGGATAATGTAGAAGTGGTAGAAACAATGGAAAATTTAGTTAAAATATATGGTTATCAGGTAGATAGTGTAGGATCCACTAAAGATAAATACATAGAAATTAACAAAGCTATTAAAGTAGCTGAAGAAAAAGTACATATCCTAAATCAATCTAGTTTAAAGATAGACAGGATGAGATTAGAAGTTGAAAAAAGAATGGAAAGATTAGCTGATATGACTGAGGAGAATTCTGCCAGTACAAAGGAGGTATCAGAATCCATGGAGGAACAAGCAGCTTCCATAGAAGAAATAACTAACGCAAGTGAAGGCCTGGATGAATTAGCTCAGCATCTTCATATGCTAGTTGGAAAATTTAAAGTTTAAAATATTACTACTAATATTGCGTTAACTTTATAGCATTTCCAAATTAGTAAAATTTAATATAAAAATATAGTATTCTTAACAAAAACTTTACAATTATTTGTCTAAAGTTAACATTCCCTTAACAAAAACAGTCAGATTTTCAAGTATAGTAATATATGTGATGCATGAATAATATTTAAACAAATAGGAGGACCTAAGTCATGATGAGAAAAATGTTAATGTTGTTATTAGTAGTAAGTTTAATGGTTTCTGTAGCAGCTTGTGGTGGGCAAGAAGAAGCTCCAGCAGATCAACCACAAGAGGCGGCTGAAGGACAAGAAGAAGCAGCAGATAATGGAAATGCAGAGCTTGAAGGTACAGTAATTATTGATGGATCTGGAACAGTTTATCCTTTAATGGCTCACATAGCAGAAGAGTACATGACTAATGAGCAATCTGGTGTAAGTGTTCAAGTAGGTCGTGCAGGATCAAGTGCAGGTTTTAAGAAGTTTATCCCAGGAGAAACAGATTTCTCTGACGCTTCAAGATCAATCAAAGATAAAGAAGTAGCTGCTCTTGAAGAACAAGGATTAAAGATGGGTGAAGATATCTTAGAATTTAAACTTGCTTATGATGGATTAACAATGGTTATTAACAAAGACAATGATTGGGCAACAGAAATGACGAGAGAAGAAATTGTTAACATGTATCTTTCAGGAAAATATAAAGAAGATGACAAAGTTCTTTGGTCAGATATTAGATCTGATTGGCCAGCAGAAGAAATTAAATTCTATGGACCAAATGAAAATCACGGAACAAATGAATTCTTCGTTGAAAATATCTTAGAAGAACAAGAAATGGTTAAGACAGCCAATCTTCAACAAGAATATTCAACTCTAGTTGACTTAGTGGCTAACGATAAAAATGCTATTGCATTCTTTGGATTTGGATACTATGTAAATAACCAAGATAAAATCCAAGCAGTATCAGTTGACTTCGGTGAAGGCCCAGTGGCTCCTACTTTAGAAACAATTGGAGAAGACCTTGCATATGCTGGATTTACTCGTCCTGTATTCACATACTTAAATGTAGTTCATGCTAAAGAAAAGCCAGAAGTACTTGACTATGCTAAATATGTAGTATCAGAAGATGGAGCGACAAGGTTAGCCGGAGAAAATGGATTTGCTCCGATGCCATCTGCAATCTACGAAGGATATATGAATGAATTAGAGGCAATACAGTAGTATCATAATATAGAGTTTGAAACTTTAAGCTTTAAGATGAGAAGATATATCTTCTCATCTTAAAGTTATGTTATTGGATATTGATTATTATTTTTTTAAAGAACCTATTGAGAAAATTTGGGGTCATTTAGGATCCCTTTTTGTCAATTATAAAGAAATATATAAACTGCTTAACAGCTACTTAAAATCGAATTAACAATAAATATATTTAGGATGGAGCTGTTTTAATGAATACAAATATTGATGTCAGAAATCTAATAAAATCTAATGTAAAAAGAAAAAAAAATCGAACAGAAAAAATCATGCCTAAATTTTTTTTGTTAGCAGGTTCAATCTCAATATTAACAACAATTGGAATAGTCTTAACCCTAGTATTCGATGCATATCACTTTTTTAAAGAAGTGCCACTTAATGAAATTTTTAGTACAGAACTCGCTCCATTAAGTCATAATAATCCTTCCTTTGGTATTTTACCATTAATTAATGGAACAATAATTACGTCTTTAATAGCAATGTGTGTAGCAGTTCCTGTAGGACTAACGGCTGCAATGTATTTAAGTGAATTTGCTTCAGATAATGCTAGAAAAGCTTTAAAACCTATAATGGAAATATTAGCAGGGATTCCTACAATTGTATATGGTTTTTTTGCTTATTCCTTTGTAACACCTTTATTAATGAAATTAATCCCTGGTTTAGAAGCAAAAAATGCTCTTAGTCCTGGTATAGTTATGGGGATAATGATTATTCCTCTAGTTACATCATTGTCTGAAGATGCAATGAGTTCTGTGCCAAATGAACTGAGGGATGGCGCCCTTGCTCTGGGCTCTACAAAGTTGGAAGTTACTTTAAAAGTAGTAGTTCCAGCTGCTATTTCAGGTATTATTGCTTCCTTCGTTTTAGCTATTTCTAGAGCAATTGGTGAAACCATGATTGTGACAATTGCCAGTGGAAGCTCTAAGAACTTTACATTCGATATTACTAAGTCAATGCAGACAATGACGGCTTATATTGTTGAATTTACAAGTGGAGATGCTGGAATGGGTACTACTGGATATTATAGTTTATATGCAGTAGGATTGATTCTTTTCATATTTACTCTTTTAATGAATTTATTAGCACAATATATTTCTCGTAAATATAGGGAGGAATACTAATAATGAATTATAAAAATGATTTTAGAAATCAAGGAATAATGAGAGCTTTTTTAAATAATGAAATTGCGAATAAAAGAATGTCAAGACGAATTCTATTAGATAAATTGTCAAGGAAAGTTTTTTCTTTATCAACTATATTTGCGCTTGTGATTTTAGGAATATTATTTTATAGAGTAGGTTCTCAAAGTGTTGGATGGTTAGACTTGAAATTTTTAACTAGTAATTTATCGATTTTTCCAGAGAAAGCTGGTATATATGGAGTTATAATCGGTTCCCTGTGGTTAATGGCAGTTGTAATACCCGTTACTTTAATATTGGGAGTATCTACAGCAATTTATTTAGAAGAATATGCGGATAGTGGAAAATTTCAATCCTTTGTTAAAACTAATATTTCTAACTTAGCAGGTGTACCCTCAGTTATTTTTGGATTATTAGGGTTAACAGTTTTTCGAAGATTATTAAATTTGGGTTCTAGTATACTTGCTGGGGGTTTAACATTATCTTTGTTAGTTTTACCTATAATTGTGGTAGCAAGTCAAGAATCAATACGGGCAGTACCTAGTTCCCTAAGGCATGGTGCCTATGCCATGGGCGCAACAAAGTGGCAAACAATAAGAACAGTTGTATTACCAATGGCATTGCCAGGAATTTTGACGGGATGTATTTTATCTATCTCGAGGGCTATTGGAGAAACAGCACCACTAGTTGTTCTTGGCATACCAACGTTAATTCTTAAAATACCTAGTGGTATATTCGATGATTTTACTGCATTGCCAATTCAGATTTATTATTGGACCCTTGATACAGTTCTTACGGCTGAGTATGCAAATTTAGCCGCAGCTACTATTGTAGTACTACTTGTAGTATTATTGTTAATGAATTCAGTAGCCATATTGATAAGAAATAAGTTTCAAAGAAGATATTAAAGGGGAGGGAATATTTTTTATATGTTAAATAATGAGGGTAATAATAAAGACAATGTTGTATTTAATATTGAAAACTTAAATCTTTGGTATGGAAATGACCAGGCTTTAAGGGATATAAATCTTAAAATAGAGGAAAATCGAGTTACAGCAATTATAGGGCCTTCAGGATGTGGGAAGTCAACATTTATAAAAACATTGAATCGAATGGTAGAAAATATTCCCATTGTAAGAACATCAGGAAAAATACTTTACCATGGTACTGATATCTTTGATAAATCAATCAGAGTAGAAGAATTAAGAACTAAAGTTGGAATGGTATTTCAAAAACCTAATCCTTTTCCTAAATCTATTTTTGAGAATGTTGTCTATGGTCCTAAGATACATGGTGTTCGTGATAAGAAGATACTGTTAGAAATTGCTGAAAAAAGCTTAAAGAGTGCCGCTATATGGGATGAAGTTAAAGATAGGCTACATGATAATGCCTATGGACTTTCAGGTGGACAACAGCAAAGATTATGCATTGCTAGAGCCATAGCCATGGAACCGAAAGTAATTCTAATGGATGAGCCAACCTCTGCCTTAGACCCTATAGCTACTTCAAAAATTGAAACTCTTATAGAGGATCTAAAGAAAAATTATACAATAGTTATAGTAACCCATTCTATGCAGCAAGCTGCTAGGATATCTGATAACACTGCCTTTTTTCTTATGGGAGAACTAGTGGAATTTGACATAACAAGTAATATCTTTACTGCACCACAGGATAAAAGAACTGAAGATTATATAACAGGTAGATTTGGATAAAAAATTTTAATCTAAACATTATATTATATTTTTTAAAATTGTATAGATTGAAGAGTCTAAAGGGGTGTGTTTATGGGTAATTCTATAAAATTTTCTATTAAAGACCTAGATTTATTTTATGGTGATTTTCAAGCTATAGACAATATAAGTGTAGTTATAGAAGAAAAGAAGGTTACTGCCTTTATCGGGCCTTCAGGATGCGGTAAATCTTCATTCTTAAGAGCATTAAATCGTATGAATGATTTGATTGATGGAGTAACAATTAAAGGTGAAGTTAGGTTAGATGACCAAGATATTTATGGTGATATAGATGTCATAGATCTTAGAAAAAGAGTGGGTATGGTATTTCAAAAGCCAAATCCTTTTCCAATGAGTATATATGATAATGTTGCCTATGGGCCCAGGACCCATGGAATAAAGAAGAAAGCCATATTGGATAAAATTGTTGAAAAAAGCTTAAAGAGTGCTGCCCTATGGGATGAGGTTAAAGATCGTTTAAGGAGCAATGCCTTGGGATTATCCGGTGGACAGCAGCAAAGACTATGTATAGCTAGAGCATTGGCAATTGAACCAGAAGTACTTTTGATGGATGAGCCAACATCAGCATTAGACCCTATTGCAACATCTAAGATAGAAAATCTTATTAAAGAATTAAAAAATGAATATACTATAGTCATAGTAACTCATTCAATGCAACAAGCCGCAAGGATTTCCGATAATACGGCATTTTTCCTAATGGGTGAACTAGTAGAATACGGTGAAACAAGCACGATATTCACTACACCGGAGGATAAGAGAACAGAGGATTATATTACAGGAAGATTTGGTTAGAATAATGATATTAGCACATTAAATTCGTTAATTAATAACTATGTTTAGGGGGAGATATGATGGTTAGAGAAAATTTTCAGGCTTCGATTAAGGAACTTAAAAATGATGTAATCGAAATGATGAATAGGGTTGAAGATATAACGAATGCAGCTATGGAGGCATTAATTAATCAAGATATTAAGTTGGCTAGGGAAGTAATGAAAATGGATGATGCTATAGATATACTTATGTATGATATTGAAGAAAAAGCAATAGAGCTTATAGCTCTCCAACAGCCTATGGCAAAGGATCTTAGAGTTATATTTTCAATAGCTAAAATGATTACAGATCTTGAGAGAGTAGGAGATTTTTGTGTAAATATCTCCAAGGAAGTAATAAAAATAGGAGATGAAGAGCTTATAAAACCATTGGTAGATATACCTAAAATGAAGAGTATCATAGTAGAGATGATTCAAAACATGAGAGAAAGCTTTGTAAATGAAAATGCAGCGCTAGCTAAAAAAGTTGGAGCAGACGATGAGCTGATTGATAATCTTTATCTTGATATATATAATGATATTTTACTGATGATAAATCAAGATAGCAAATATATCAATCAAGGAACTAAGCTTTTATTTATTGGAAGATACCTAGAAAGAATGGCAGATCACATAACTAATGTATGTGAGAAAATAATATATATTGTTAAAGGTGATAGAGTAAGTATTAATTAAAAATTAAAAACTTTTAATAAAATAATAACCCATGAGTAAGAGCATATATCTTAAGTATTTACTTTTACTCATGGGTTATATTCGTATCTGACAAAGGCACGTCAGACTTCGATGGTTGAGTTGTCGTGGGTATTATCAATAGGGAGCAGCGAATTCCTTGGATTTTGGTCTATTGGTAAAGAAAATAAGATATTGATTTTACATAAAAGTTGGCTTTAAAAAGGTTGACAATCTAGATAATGAATTGCTATTGTATAGTTAAGCGTAAAACCTTATGATAATTAAACAATTTTATAAATGAAGGAGCATATAAATGACACATAACCCAACATATAGAGTTATTTCTATACTTCAAGCTATTTCAAATCATCAAGGTGGATTTACACTTAGCGAATTAACGAAAGAAACTAATATTCCGCTAGGAACAATTTCACCCATACTAAAAACACTATTGGATTATAGATTTCTAGAATTAGATCGATCTACCAATAAATATACAATAGGCATTCAATCTTATTATATAGGCACCTCCTTTGTCAGCAAAAACTCCACGTTGGATTTAATACGTCAGGAGATGAACTCACTTTCAAATGACTGTAATGAGACTTGTCAGCTAGGCATTTTAAAAAAAGGACAAGTCTTTTATTTGCTAAAAGTAGAAGGACAGGAGCCCATTCGGATTGTGTCAGAAGTTGGAGGAAGTCTACCAGCATATACAACGGCCCTTGGAAAAGCAATTTTGTCTCGTTACACAGAAGAAGAAATTGAACAAATATATTCAGAAGGTTTAATCCCGCTTACATCTAAGACGATTACGGATATGAATGTACTAAAAAAACAGTTGAGAGACATTACAGGCACTGGATTTGCTACAGAAAATGGTGAAAGTGGTGAACATACAAGTTGTATTGCGGTTCCTATATATCAAAACCATGAGGTAGTAGCAGGACTAAGTGTGGTATTCCCTAGTTTTCGAAAAACTCAAGAGAAAAAAGAGTTGATTAAAAAGTCATTATTGAAGTATAAAAACAATATCGAGAAAATTTTAATAGACCATAATTTATTATAGTAGAGTAGCAAATCAGAAGATACTTTAAAACTATTATTGCTTGTTAATAGTTTTAAAGTATCTTCTTTTTTATATTTTTTTAAAATAAGGTATTGATTTTCGTATATAAATAAGATATCATATATACGAAAGGTAAAATAAGAAGAAGGGGGACATAAAATGAAATTCAGAAGTGAAAAAACCTTAAGAGGAATTGAAAACCAGTATTATCGAGCTACTTATAAATCCATGGGATATTCAACGGATGATTTGCGTCGTCCCATTATCGGTATTGCTAACTCATGGAACGAAGGAGTTCCAGGACATTTCAATTTGCGTCAGGTAGCACAAAGAGTAAGGGATGGTATTTATCGTGCAGGAGGAACACCTGTTGAGTTCGGAACTATTGCATGTTGTGATGGTATGGCACAGGGACATGATGGTATGCATTATATCTTACCTTCACGTCAAGTTATTTGCGATAGTGTGGAAACCTTTGCACAAGCACAATTAGTGGATGCATTAGTTTTATTAGGGTCTTGTGATAAAATCGTACCGGGCATGTTAATGGCAGCTGCTAGACTGGATATTCCATGTATACTTCTTCCTGGAGGCCCCATGGAGGGCGGTATTGTATTTGATGGAAGAGAGTCTGATCAGACATCAAGTGCAGAGGCATTAGGAATGCTAAGTGCTGGAAAAATCACTGAGGATGAATATACTGTTTTAGAAAACTTAAGTTGTCCAAGTTGTGGTTCCTGTTCTTATCTTGGTACAGCAAATACTATGTGCTGTCTATCTGAAGCTTTAGGAATGACATTACCCGATGGAGGGATGACACCTGCTACTTCAGCTGACCGTTTAAGAATTGCCCAGGAGACGGGAATTAAAATTGTAGAATTAATTAAGAAAAAAATCACTGCACGTCAGATTATTACAGAAGATGCACTTCGCAATGCGATAAAGGTTTGCCTTGCCATCAGTGGAAGTACTAATGCGGTTATGCATTTAATAGCAATTGCCCATGAAGCAGAACTAGATATGAATGTGTTGGAAGAATTCGATAAATTAAGTCGCAGTATACCGCAGGTGGCAAAAATTAATCCATCTAGCCAATATAACTGTGTTGATTTCCACAAAGCTGGAGGAGTACCCCGTGTTATGGAAGCATTAAAGGCAAAATTAGATCTAGATGCTATGACTGTTACAGGTCAGACAGTTAAGGAAAACGTTGATAATCATACCTATCAATATCCAGAAGATACACGAATAGTTCGTTCGGCAGAGGAGCCCTTTGGATTCCAGGGAGGAGTAGCTGTATTAAGAGGAAACTTAGCTCCTAACACAGGGGTAACAAAACCAGGTGCCTTTGATAAGAGTCTTTATCATTTTACTGGAGAAGCTATTTGTTTCGATAGTGAAGAAGAGGCAGAGGAAGCAATACTCGATGGAAAAGTTAGGGATGGACACGTAGTAGTAATTCGTTATGAAGGACCAAAGGGAGGTCCTGGAATGAGAGAAATGTTTAAGGCTATGAAGTATCTTTATGGTCGTGGATTGGGTAAGACAACAGCCCTTATAACTGACGGAAGATTTTCAGGTACAAATAATGGCTGTTTTGTGGGACACATTTCTCCAGAAGCAGCAGAAGGTGGTCCAATTGCAATTGTAAGAGACGGAGACAAAATTGAAATTAATGTAGATAATCGTAGTCTAAATCTGTTAGTTAGTGATGAAGAAATTGCTGAGAGAATGAAAGAATGGAAACGCCCTGAGCCGAAGTTTAAAAGAGGTTATCTAGCACTTTATTCTAAATTTGCAGCTTCAGGTTCTGAGGGTGGAATACTGAAGATTGATTAAATATAATAGGAAAGAGGTGGATTAAATGAGTGTATCAGCTATAGGTGCGATATTAGCATTAGTGGTTGCAATCGTTTTAATTTTGAAAAGGGTTCCTCCAACCTATGCAATGATTATTGGTGCAATTGTAGGTGGATTAGTCGGGGGAGTTGGACTATTTAATACAGTAACATATATGATAGATGGTACAAAAAATATTGTTTCAGCTATTATTAGAATTGTAGTTGCCGGTGTGCTAGCGGGAACATTAATTGAATCAGGGGCAGCAGCTCGCATTGCAGAATCAATTGTGAAGAGGCTTGGTACAAAAAATGCAATGCTTGCAATGACATTGGCTACATGGGCGTTGACAGCAGTAGGGGTATTTGGAGATGTAGCTATAATTACTGTTGCTCCTATTGCAATTCAGATTGCTCAAAAAGTAGGGTATAGAAAATTAGGTATATTAATTGCTATGATTGGAGGAGTTAAAGCGGGTAATGTAATGAGTCCAAACCCGAATGCTATTGCAGCAGCAGAAACTTTTAACGTGCCACTTACTTCTATGATAGCAGCAGGAGTACCTGCGGCTATTACGGCAATTATTATAACAACAATTATTGCAAAGCGTTTATCTAAAAAAGGAACAGAAGTGATTGCAGATCATATTGTGGACAGTAATGAAGAACTACCTAGTTTAGCAGCTTCCCTTGCAGGTCCTGCAGTTACTATTCTTCTTTTGCTTGGTCGTCCACTCTTTAATGTTACAATTGACCCATTAATTGCATTGCCAGTAGGTGGCTTGGCAGGCATGATAGTAATGAGGAAAGAAAAACATATTATTTCTTATTTAGAGTTTGGTCTAGGTAAAATGAGTGGAGTTGCCATGTTATTGGTTGGAACAGGAACCTTAGCCGGAATCATTGCAAATTCAACCTTAAAAGAAGTAATTATTGATGGTTTAAGTTCCGTTGGACTGCCAGCATTTTTACTAGCTCCAATTTCAGGTATTCTCATGGGAGCTGCATCAGCCTCTTCAACTGCAGGAACAACCTTGGCAAGTCAAGTATTTGGAGAGACGATTTTATCATATGGAGTAGGAGCCTTAGCTGCAGGTGCAATGATTCACTCTGGTAGTTTTGTATTTGATGGTCTTCCACATGGGTCCTTCTTCCATGTTAGTGCAGGAACAGTTAATATGGAAATTAAAGAAAGATTAAAACTTATTCCATACGAGACGCTTATAGGAATTTGCATGGTAGTAATTTCCACAATTTTATATGGAGTAATTAAAATATTAGGGTAGGTGAATTATATGAAGGCAGAAATTATAACACCAGCATTAACAATATTTAATGGTGACGGAAGTATTGATTATGAAGGAAATCGAAAACTAATACGTCATTTAATAGATAATAAAGTAGATGGAATTGTGCCTTTGGGAAGTACCGGTGAATTTACCATACTTTCCTTTCAACAGAAGAAAGATTTTCTCGATTTTTATTTATCTGAAGTTGGAGGAAGCGTTAAGGTATTGCCAGGAACAGGGTGTATTGATTATAAAGAAACAATTGAACTTTCTAATTTTGCATTAGAAAGGGGAGCAGAAGGTGTACTTATTATTGGTCAGTATTATTATGGTATGATCCAAGAAGATATCTTTCATTATTATGATCATTTAGCTAATGAGATTGAAGGAAATGTATACTTATATAATTTTCCAGCACGTACTAGTACTGATTTTACTCCTGAAACAGTATTGAGATTGCTTCAATCCCACGAAAACATTGTAGGAATGAAAGAATCTGTTTCAGCTTTTACACATACAAGAGAAATTATGCAATTAATCAAAGAAGATTTTCCAGACTTTAAAATGTATTCAGGATTTGATGATCAATTTTTAGATAATATTGATTTTGGAGGATACGGTTCAATAGGAGGATTATCTAACCTAGTTCCTCAGCTTTGGTCAAAGTGGGTAGCTTCGAAAAATAGTGGAGATTATGAGCAAACTATTGAAATTAAGCATAAGATACACTCACTTATGAGATTATATAAAATTGAATGTAATTGTTCCGGACTTTTTAAAGAAATTTTAAAAGCAAGGGGATTAGATATTAACACGACAACATTATTTCCCTTTGAACATGTGAAAAAAGAGTCGATAGAAGAGGGATTGTCACTGGTCTCTAAAGTTATGAATGAATAAAGTATAAAAATAAAGGGTTGCCATCGGCAACCCCTTTATTTTTATACTATCAACTCCAAATGACAAAAAATGTTATATAAATTTACTTTATTTATATTCAATATAGATATTATAATATAATATAGATGATATAGTCTATTTTTCCTACAAATTGTAACAATTTAATAGAAGGAAATATTGCTAATATGTCGAAATATATTAGAGTTAGGAGTTGATTCAATGATTGAACTAATGAATGTTTCAAAAAGATATAAAAATGGTGTGATGGCACTTTCAAATATGAATATTAAAATAGAAAAGGGAGATTTTGTTTTTTTAGTAGGACCAAGTGGTGCAGGAAAGTCTACCTTAGTAAAAATGCTTTTAAAGGAAGTTGAGCCAACACAAGGAAGAGTAATAATTGATAATGAAGAAATAACAAACATCCATAGGAGAAAGGTTCCGCTACTTAGAAGGAAAATAGGGGTTATATTTCAAGATTTCAGGTTACTGCCAAATAAGACAGTATATGAGAATGTTGCCTTTGCCATGGAAATAATTGAGGCCCAATCTAAGGAGATAAGACGTAATGTTCCAATGATTTTAAGTATGGTTGGACTTAGTAATAAGGCAAAGATGTATCCATCTCAATTATCCGGTGGAGAGCAACAAAGAGTATCAATTGCTAGGGCAATAATTAATAACCCTCCAATACTTATTGCTGATGAGCCTACGGGTAATTTAGACCCCGAAACATCTTGGGAGATTATGAGATTACTTAGACAAATAAACCGAAGGGGAACCACTGTAGTTATGGCAACCCATGCAAAAAATATCGTTGATGTTATGCAGCAAAGAGTACTAGCCCTTGAGAAAGGACAAGTTGTCAGAGATGAGATAAAGGGGGGGTACGGTTATGAAGATTAGAAGCGCAGGATATATGTTTAAGGAAGGGTTAAAAAACCTATGGCGTAATAGAATGATGAGTTTGGCTTCTATTAGCTCCGTTACTGCTACCATAATAATACTGGGACTGATATTTATACTTATTCTAAATATAAATAGTCTAGCTGAAGGTGCTAAGGATCAGTTTGATACCATACAGGCCTACGTAAAGGATGATGTTTCTTTAGATGACATTGAAGAAATAGGTAATCAATTAAGTAATATTAATGGGATTGAAAGTGTGAGCTTTGAGTCAAAGGAGCAAGCCTTAGAAAAAATGAAGGAGCGTTGGGGAGAACACGGGTATCTATTAGAAGGACTAGAATCCAACCCTTTACCAAACTCATATCTAATTTTTTTAGAGGATATTGCAATGAGTGACAATGTCGTTAGTCAAATAGAGAGCATTAATGGAATTGATGAGGTAAAGTTTTATAAGGACATCATAGAAAAGATGATTAATATTACAAATATTATACGATTAGTAGGGTTTATTTTAATATTGATCTTAACTAGTATTTCAATATTTATTATAGGAAATACAATTAAATTAACGGTATATGCAAGAAAGACAGAGATAAATATTATGAAATATGTAGGAGCAACCAATTGGTTTATAAGATGGCCATTTCTTATAGAAGGAACAATTCTTGGTATGATTGGATCTGGAATTGCAGTTTTGATAATTAATTTTGGATATGATTATTTATATGAAATAGTGACAACAAACCTTTATGTGATGTTTACGGCATATATGTTACCTACAGGTATGTTAATGGACAATTTAACTTTAGTATTTGTAATTCTTGGTTCGGGAATTGGAGCACTTGGGAGTATTATGTCCATGAGAAAATATTTAAGAGTATAGTATATTAGGAAGGGGGAGATTGTTGGTGAATAATAGAAAAATATTTATATTAATATTTGCTATATTTTTTAGTATTGTTACCATGGTTCATGCCTTTGCAGTGGACGTAAGTAGTGATAAGAAGAAATTAAATGATGTAAATAACAAGATTGAAGAACTATCTAAAGATAAAAAGGAAAATGAAAATCAGCAGAAATCGGTAACAAATAAAATACAAAGTATAGAGAGTAATATTGAAAACCTAGAAGATGAAATAACCAATATTACCAATGATATAGAAGAAACAAAAAATAAGATTGAAAAAACAGAGGTTGAATTACAAGAAGCAGAAAATAGTATTGTAAAGAAAAATGATACACTAAACTCCAGATTGAAGGTTATGTATAAGAATGGAGAGGTTGGATACCTAGAAGTATTGCTTGATTCAGCTGATTTTACTGAACTTTTAACTAGAATAGATATGGTGAAAAAAATCTTTAACCATGATGTTGATTTGTTAAAATATTTGAAGGAACAAAGAGATACTATAGAGGATAAAAAGAACTCCCTTGAACAATATAACTCTGAGCTTGTTGTCCTCATGAATAATATGGAAGATAAACAAGAAAAATTAGTAGTATCAAGGGGAGAGCTTAAAAGAGAAAAGCAAAAACTTGAAAAGGACTATGCAACATTAGAAGAAGAGGAAGATGACTTAGTTAAGCTTGCAAAGCAAATAGAAGAACAAATAAGAAGAAAGCAATCAGCAGGGAAATATGTTGGCGGAAAAATGACTTGGCCAGCGCCAAATTATTATAGTATAACATCTCCCTTTGGTTATAGAATACATCCAATACTAAGAACTAAAAAGTTACATACCGGTATAGATATTGGTATTCCACTTGGAAAGAACATAGTAGCAGCACAAAGCGGGACTATTATTCATGCTGGATGGCTAGGAGGATATGGAAAGGTTGTTATGGTAGATCATGGTGGAGGAATAGTTACACTTTATGCCCATAACTCCAAACTTCTAGTTAAAGAAGGGGATTCAGTAAAGCGTGGACAAGCTATCACCCAGAGTGGAAGTACTGGTATGTCAACAGGACCCCATCTACACTTTGAAGTAAGGGAAAATGGTAAATATGTGGACCCATTAAAATATGTTACGAAACAATAGAGACTTGCAGGGTTAACCTGCAAGTTTTGTTTCTTTAGGGTAAAAATGGTATAATGATTGAGGAAAATTAATAAAATAGAATATCAGAGCATTTCATTTGTCGACATATTATTAATAGAGGTGAATTTGATGATAAAAAAGAGAACAGCCATAATTAGCGGTATAGTTTTAGTATTAGTTACAAGTCTTTTGACGGCAGTATTTAGTAATTTGGTTGCAATAGAGCTTGATGAGAGAGTCATAATAAGAAAATCAGATTACGAGCATTTTACAAGTTTGCAGAATGATTTTAATAAAATGCTTCAACTTAAAGAATTTATTAACAAGAATTATTATAAACCCGTTGATAATGAGAATTTTGAGGATGGAGTAATAAAGGGACTATTTGAATCCTTAGAAGATCCATATTCCGTGTATATGACTAAATCTGAATTCGATAGTTTTAAAACCCATACAGAGGGAACCTATGGTGGCATTGGAGTAATAGTTACTCCAGGGGATGATGGATACATAACTGTGGTATCACCTATAGAAGATACACCTGGAGAGAGATCAGGTATAATATCCGGTGATAAAATTATAAAGGTCGATGATAAAGAGGTAACTGCTGAAAAATTAGATGAGGCTGTGGCACTAATGAAGGGTAAGCCTGGAACAGAGGTTAACCTAACACTTATAAGACCTAAAAAGAATGAACCAATCACTGTAACCATAAAGAGAGAAGAAATAAGACTTAAAACGGTTAAATCTAGGATAATAGAAAATGATATTGGCTATATTCGATTATCCATGTTTGATGAACATACGGCAGAAGATTTTAAAACTCATTTATCTGATCTTTTAAGTCAAGATATTAAGGGATTAGTTATAGATCTTAGAAACAATCCCGGTGGATCCTTAAGTGTATGTGTAGAAATAGCAGATGAAATACTAGGAAAACAAACTATTGTCTATACTCAAGATAGAGAAGGTAATAAAAGGTATGAGGAATCTGATTCTAAAAAATTAGATATACCATATACTGTTTTAGTAAATGAAGGTAGTGCAAGTGCATCAGAGATACTAACTGGAGCTATTAAGGATACAGAATCTGGAGTAATTATTGGAACTACAACCTTTGGTAAGGGGCTAGTTCAGATGGTGAAGCCATTAAATGATGGAACTGGATTTAAGTTAACAATATCTCAGTATTTTACACCTAGTGGTGAATATATACATGGAAAGGGAATTGAACCTAATATAGTGGTTGAATTACCCGATGAGCTTAAGGAAAAACTTGAACTAACTGATGAAGAAGATATTCAATTACAGAAGGCGCTAGAATTATTAAATAGTAAAATTAATTACTAATATCTGCCCGGGATTATTCCCGGGCTAATCTATATTGAAAAGAAGGTGAGTTTTATGGCATTCCTCCAGCTCCTTGTTCTGGCCTTTAAGTCAATGTTAATAATAGTAATTAATCCATTATTTTGGATTGTAATGATATTAATATATATGCAATATAATAGAATATCTAAAATGGAGGCTAATTTAATAGGAGAAAGTAAAGTCTCAGTGAGGGAAAGGATGATAAGTTCTATTTTCACTGGGTTTATCGGTGGAATATTTGGAACAATAATAATATCCTTACTAGGAGTCACTGTTCAATTAAAGGATTTTAGATACATACTACCCTTAGCAATATTTTTGATGCTTATTAATGTTAGATACATATGCTTTTCCTATGCAGGGGGGCTTCTTTCATTATCAAGTTTGATATTTGGATTTCCGGATATTAATGTATCAAGTATCATGGCCATAGTAGCAGTACTTCATTTTATTGAAAGTATATTAATTTATATAGATGGACATAAATATCCCACACCAATTTTTACTGAGCACGATAGGTATGGAACGGTGGGAGCCTTTACACTACAAAGATTTTGGCCTATACCATTTGCAGTAATGTTAGTTATACTCACCAAAGTACAAGGGAGTGCTGATATAAACCTTCCAGATTGGTGGCCTATATTTATTGAAGAAGGACTAAATATAAATGATATAACTCTACACATTTCAGTGGTAGTGGCAGCCTTAGGCTATGGTGATATAGCAATTAGCAGTGAACCAAGGGAAAAGGCAAAAAAATCATCAAAGCGATTAGCTCTGTATAGCATTATTCTTTTAACTATAGCAGCAATCTCTTCCTATATATATGTATTTAAATACATAGCAGCATTATTTGCTCCTTTAGCCCATGAATTGCTAATAATATATAGTCAGCGGGAGGAAAAAAATAGTCTCCCTTTATATAGAAATAGATATAAGGGACTTACTGTTTTAGATGTAAAGAAGAATAGTATTGCGGAGAAGATGGGATTAAGATCGGGTCTGGCTATTTGGAGTATAAATGATTATATTATTGATGATAAAAGAGATATAAAATATGTGTTAAGTCAACTGCCAACGTATATAAGAATTATTGCAATTGATGAAAGGGGACAGCAGGTCATTTTGGAGCATTATGATTTTAAAAATGGTATCTATTCGCTGGGGGCAGTGATTATTCCTAAGAATTCTAATATAATTGTATCTACAAGACAAGATATGAGTATTTTAAAAAAACTATTTAATAAGTTAAAAAATAAATTGAAATAATAAAATATATATGAAGAAAATAATAGAAATTAAAATTGAAAGTGGAGTGCTCTATAAATATTTACTAGAGTATTTTAAGAATATTTGCACAGAATATGATAAGAAGTATAGATTGAAATTTCTATCAACAGGGGGATAATTCACTATGACAAAGGAGTAGATAAAATGCAAGTATGTAACAAAAGATACATTTTGGCGATGACAGTATTAGTGAGTTCCTTATTGGTAATGGCAGGATGTCGTCCCAATGAAATTAAAAATCAAGTGGGAAAGGAATATGATACTATTAAAAGTGTTAAACTTGATGAAGATATAAATAACCTCTTGGGATCTGTAGGTGTAGAAAAGTATTTTGTATTTGACTTTGAATTAACCGATACGGAAGAAAGAAAAGCTGATCTGTGGGTTGATTATTATGAATATGGAGAATACATAAATAAAATAGCTGGAGGAGGATTCAGCTTTGGAGACCAAGAAAATGATAAGAGTGGAAGACTTATAATGGCAATAAATGATATGCCAAATGATGTAGATCAAAGAGAATTTGTAGTATCTATGATGGATAATAATGGATTTTCCAGTGGCAGTATAGCAGTGCCTAAAAGAGAAAGAGATATTTTTTCCACATGGAAAACAATAGATAAAGCCAATCTATCTCTAAATAGAACAATTAATTTAGCAGTGATTGTTGAGGATAGAGATGGTGATAAAATAGATATAAATGAAGATATATTTAACGATAATGAGGAAGCACTTAATGAAATATTAAAAAACGATTATGTATATATACTTAGATGTATTTTTAAGTAGATTAGCAATATTTAATGCTAGACTGATTAATATTTTGGGATAAAAAAGTCGATGTATGGTATAATTTAAATATATTTATCCCAGGGGGAGTTGCATGCAAAAAGAAAATAGAGTTCCATATTTAAATTTAATTCCATTACTCATTATAATATTCGTATTATATAAGATTATTAATAGAATTGATAATTATTTTCTTATTAACATTAGCGTTATTTCTGTTGTCAGTCCATTTCTTTGGGGGTATGCCATAGCCTATTTATTAAATCCTATAATGAATTATCTAGAAAGAAATCATAAATTTAAAAGAGGTTGGAGTATATGTATTATATACTTACTAACCATAGGTATAATTACAATAATAATCACAATAGTATCACCAAAGATTATAAGTAGTTTGGGTGAACTTTTAAACGATTTACCAATCTATTTTGAAGAAACAGAAAAATGGTTTAGAACAAATATCAATAGTTTAGAGTTAGTTAATAGATATGGAGCTGCTGAGTACTTAGAGCAGTATTTTAATACAATAATTCAACAAATAAGTATTTATAGCAATAGATTTTTAAGTACTATAGTTTTAAGGGTATTTAACCTTACATCTTTTTTTCTTAAGATTTTTCTTGCACTAGTAATCTCAGTGTATCTTTTAAAGGATAAAGAAATATTTATAAGGAGTATTAAAAGGACATTATATGCAGTTTTTAACGAAACAAACGCTAAAAATATCATTGGTTTTGGTGATGAATTAGATATGGTAATATCTAAATTTATAATTGGAAAATCCATAGATTCTTGTATAATAGGAATGATATGTTTTGCTGGCTTTGCTATAATTGATGCTCCCTATGCTATGCTTCTAAGTATTATAGTAGGTATAACAAATATGATTCCATACTTTGGACCGTTTTTTGGAGGGGTACCTGCCATAATTATTACTTTATTTCATGACCCTATGAAGGCTCTGTGGGTGGCAGTATTCATCTTAATATTGCAGCAATTTGATGGGTGGATATTAGGACCTAAGATACTTGGAGATAGTGTTGGAATGTCACCATTTTGGATAATACTGGCCATTATAATCGGTGGAGGATTTTTTGGAGTCATCGGTATGTTCTTAGGTGTTCCTGTAGTAGCAGTTATAAAAACTATATTGCATAGATTTGTAAATAAAAGACTAGAAATTAAGAATTTAAAGCTTTAAATATACTATGACGATTTAATAAAAAAAATAATTTGACAAGTTCATGGTTTCATTGACCATGAACTTGTTTGGTTTTTGCATGACACCTATACTATATTTTATAGGAGGTACATCAAAAAACTAATATAATTCATAAATAATGGAAAAAATTGAGATTTTATTTATAGATATCTTACTTAAAAGCTTGATGTATTAATATATTCATAAAATATAGTAATATATTTATAAAAATAAGATTGTAAAATTATTAGATTTGAGTAAATTTTTAATATTTCGATAATTTATAATATGTCTAAGAGAAAAGGAGGAGATGGACTCATGAGAAGTGATCTTGTAAAGGGTGGTGCGAAGGGTGCACCTGCTAGATCTTTATTTTATGGAATGGGTTACACAAAAAAAGAAATTGATAAGCCGCTTATAGGCATAGTAAATTCACAAAATGAAATTATACCAGGGCATATGCACTTGGATAGAATAGCAGAAGCAGCGAAAAGAGGAGTTGCCATGGCTGGAGGAACACCTATTGAGTTTCCAGCAATTGGTATATGTGATGGAATAGCTATGGGACACAATGGTATGAAGTACCCCCTTGCCAGTAGAGAACTAGTAGCAGACTCCATAGAGGCCGTTGCAAATGGTCATGGATTTGATGGATTAGTACTCATACCAAACTGTGACAAAATAGTACCTGGAATGTTAATGGCTGCCGCTAGACTCAATATACCAGCTGTTGTGGTAAGTGGTGGACCTATGAGAGCTGGTAAATATAATGATGAAGATATAGACTTTAGTACTATCATTGAAAAGGTAGGCTCTTTTAAAAAGGGATTAATAGATGAAGAGGAATTAGAGGATGTTGCAATGCAAGCTTGTCCAGGATGTGGTTCATGTTCAGGATTATTTACTGCAAATAGTATGAACTGTTTAACGGAAGTTCTAGGAATGGGACTACCCTTTAATGGAACTGCCATGGCTGATTCAGGAGAGAGAATAAGGCTTGCTAAATATGCAGGGATGAAGGTTATGGAATGTATAGAAAAGGATATTAAGCCTAGGGATGTACTTACCATGGAAGCCTTTGAAAATGCAATGACAGTTGATATGGCTATGGCCGGTTCTTCAAATACTGTGCTTCATTTGCCTGCAATTGCCTATGATGCAGGAATCACCTTAGACCTTAATTTGTTTGATAAGAAAAGTGAGACAACCCCATATTTAACTAAATTAAGCCCATCGGGTAAACATCATATTGAAGACCTTCATATGGCTGGAGGAATACCTGCCCTTATGAACGAACTTACAAAGAAGGGTCTTATTAATGAAAATGTAATGACTGTAACAGGAAATACTATGGGAGAAAATATAAAAAAGATTACTGTAAGGGATTATAACGTAATTAAACCTATTGATGAGCCCTATAGAAATAAGGGTGGACTTGCAATACTAAGAGGAAACTTAGCTCCTGATGGGTCAGTAGTAAAGGAATCAGCAGTGGCCGATGAAATGCTTACCCATGAAGGTCCAGCGAAGATTTTCAACTCAGAAGAAGAGGCAGTAAATGCAATATTTGAAGGGAAAATTGTTAAGGGAGATGTTGTGGTAATAAGATATGAAGGTCCTAAGGGAGGACCTGGAATGAGAGAAATGTTATCTCCTACATCGGCAATAGCTGGAATGGGACTAGATAAAGATGTTGCACTACTAACAGATGGTAGATTTTCAGGTGCTACCCGTGGTGCTGCCATAGGGCATATATCACCGGAGGCAATGGAAGGTGGAGCTATTGGTCTTTTAGAAGAGGGCGATATTATAGAAATAGATATACCTAACAGAATTCTTAATGTGAAATTAGATGATGAAGAATTGAAAAGAAGAAAAAATGCCTTTGTTAAACCAGAACCTAAGGTGAAAACAGGTTATCTAGCTAGATATGCTAAGCTTGTTACATCTGCTAACACGGGTGCTGTGTTAAAATAATAAATTACTAGGGGGATTAACGTAATGAAAAAAGTAGTAGCAATTTTGATGTGTATTTTAATGGTGGTAGGTGTTCTTGCTGGATGTAGTAATACATCCGAAGAACAATCAGCTCCAGCTGAAAATAATGCTGAAGCTAAAACTGGTGGAGAAACAGAAAAAGGATCAGAAATAGAGACAATGACTATTAAGCTTGCCCACGTTGTGAATGAAAACGATGGTTTTCATATAGCAGCAGAGAAGTTTAAGGAGTTAGTAGAACAAAAGACAGAAGGTAAAGTTACTATAGAAATTTATCCAAATGCAACCTTAGGTGATGAAAGAACATTACTTGAAGGAATGCAAATGGGTACTGTTGATATGGGAGTTATAACTAATGGACCAGTTGCTAACTTTGTTGAAGAAATAGCAGTATTTGAGCTTCCATTCTTATTTAGTAGCCCAGAGGAAGCTTATAAGGTTCTAGACGGTCCTGTTGGAAAGGAACTATTAGGAAAACTTGAAGATGTAAATCTAAAGGGCTTAGCATATGCTGAGAGAGGGTTTAGAAATTTAACGAACTCTAAAAACGCAGTTAATACTGCAGCTGATGTTAATGGACTTAAAATAAGAGTAATGGAAAACCCAGTTTATATTGACACTTTTAAGGCATTGGAGGCTAATGCAGTGCCAATGGCATGGACAGAGGCATTAACGGCTCTACAACAGGGTACAATTGATGGCCAGGAAAATCCAGTAAATGTTATCCATTCATTTAAACTTTATGAAACTCAAGATTATCTATCAATGACTAGACATACCTATGCACCTGCAATATTTGTTATGAGTAAAAATAAATTTGATAAGTTCCCTGGAGAACTTCAAACTATATTTGAGGAATCATCACAAGAAGCCGCTGAGTATGAACGTCAAGTAAATGCAGAAAATGAGACAAAACAGCTTGCAGATCTTAAGGAATTTGGAATGGAAATAGTTGAACCAGATTTAGCCTCATTTAAAGAAGCAGTTAAACCTGTATATGAAAAGTATTCAGATAAATACGGTGAGTATTTAGAGAAAATTCAAGAAGAACTTAAATAATAATGACACTTTGATAGCCCTAGTTTAAACTAGGGCTATCAAATATAAAAAGGAAGGATATTAATGAAAGTATTGTCTATTTTTAAAAGAACCAGTGATTTTTTAGATAGTATAGTAATGAAATTAGTTTTTGCATCAATCGTTGGAATGATACTATCCATATCTTTTCAAATATTTTTCAGAGTTTTTTTCAATGCCCTCACATGGACCGAAGAGGTATCAAGATATTTACTAGTATGGTCAACTTTTTTGGCATCTACCCTTGCCTACAAACGGAATATGCATATTTCAGTTACGGTATTTGTAGATGTATTTAAAAAGAGATCTAGAAAAATAATAGTAGCTTTAAGTATATTGTTAAGCCTTATCTTTTTCAGCACTATAGCATTGTATGGTTATAAATATATGGCAATGCAATCAGCGCAAGTATCTGCTGCAATGCGTATGCCAATGAAATGGATATATATAGTTATTCCCGTAAGTTCTATAATTATGTTCATTCACGGGATAACATTGATGCTTGAAGAAATTTTTAAGGAGGAGGTTATCTAATGGCAATTTTACTAGCTATAACTTTCTTTATGTTTCTATTACTAGGTATTCCAGTTGCCATTGCCATAGGTTTATCCTCAATGGTAGCACTTATAACTCAGGAAATGCCCCTTGTTATAATTGCACAAAGAATGTTTGCCGGAACAGACTCCTTTCCATTAGTTGCAGTTCCTTTTTTTATACTATCTGGAGATTTGTTAGCTAAGGGTAAAGTTTCAGAAAAATTAGTTGACTTTGCGGATTCGCTTTTTGGATTTTTCAAGGGTGGACTATCTATAGTATCTGTTTTAGCAGGTATGTTTTTTGCTGCAATATCAGGCTCGGGAGCGGCTACAACTGCTGCTGTTGGAACTACACTGGTACCAGAACTTAAGAAAAAAGGTTATGACGAAGCTTCATCTGCTGCACTAATCGCTGCAAGTGGAACAATAGGAGTTGTTATTCCTCCATCGGTTCCAATGATACTTTATTCAGTTATATCAGATCAGTCGGTTTCAAGACTTTTCTTAAATGGATTTATACCAGGAATAATGATGGGTCTTATGCTAATTGGCATTGCAATTAAACAAGCCTATGATAGGAATTATCCTACAGGAGCAAAATTTTCTCTTAAAAATATATTACATACATTTAAAAATGCCATATGGGGACTTTTAACACCTGTAATTATATTAGGCGGAATTTTCTCAGGTTATTTTACACCATCGGAGGCAGCAGTAATAGCAGTAAACTATGCCCTTATTGTTTCATTGTTCATATATAAAGATATGAAGCTTAAGGACGTTTTCGCTATTATTTGTAATTCAGCTATTACTATGTCTGTGGTAATGTTTATAATAGCTACATCATCCGTTTTAAGTTGGATACTTGCAAACTGGAATATACCTGCAGCCATAGCCAATGGCGTATTGTTGCTTTCTTCTAATAAGTACATAATTATGTTACTTATAACGATAATAATATTAATTACAGGTGTATTCATGGAAACGGCTTCGGCTTTAATTATATTAACACCTGTATTCTTACCTTTAATCAATCAATTAGGTATCGATTTGATTCATTTTGGAATAATTATGGTTATGGGCCTAGCAATTGGAATGATTACTCCACCTGTAGCAATTAACTTATATGTAGCGTCCACTATTACTGGATTACCGATTGAAAGAATAACTAAAGCAATATTACCCTATTTATTTGGATTGATTATAATACTATTGTTGATTCTATATTTACCATTGGTGTTACCAATAATTCTATAAAGGTTACAGTAGAAGAATTTTAAAAAGTCTATGATATTTCTTTGTATATTACATATAAAGAAGTTTCGTAGGCTTTTATTTTTACGTTTGAGAGTAAATAAAATTATGAAAATATACTTTTTAGAAAAATATGATATAATATTTAAAATAAATCAAAGAGTTTTAATAAACCAATCTATTGTGCTAGTTGCATATCTCAAAATTTTCATTGAATAAACTAGTACAAGGAGTTAAATTTTAAAGTATGAAAGTTTTATTCCTAAAGGATGATTTGATATGGTTAAAAATATATTATTTAAAGAAAATATGGAATTTGAGGATTTACAAAGATTTGAATGGGGAGAAGTTGCTTGGATTCATCAGCCAAAGCAAACTAGCAATGAAAGAATAAGTATAGGTCTTGTTAAGATTTCCCCAAATTCAAAACATGAAAGACATTTTCATTTTGGAGAAGAACAAGTGCTCTTTACCCTTGAGGGCAGTGGTATTCAAGTAATTGATGGGGAAGAAAACATAATAAAACCTGGTATGATAATGCATTGTCCACCATACTCAGAACATGAGGTAATTAATACTGGGGATGGGGATCTTACGTTGATAATAATATATACCCCAGCACAATTTGGAGAAATAGATCAGAGTTTCATTACAATAAATAAGACAAACATATTAGATAGCATAGATAAGGATATTATAGAGAGAATACAAATGGAAGTATCCAGTGCTTTAGAATTATCAATAACTTTTTTAGATAATAAAGAAAGAAGAATCACTGATGAGCCTATTATGAATGAATTTTGCAAACTATGCACTAACAAAGAAGATTGTGAAGAAAAAACAAACAAGGCTTTGAGTAGTCCCTTGATGAATACGTATAGAGTTAATATGTGCAAATTTAATATACTAACGATAACCGTACCAATTTCTATTGATAATACTACAGTTGGATATATAAAATGTGGACATTTGTTAATCAACAAACCAAAGGATATTGAAGAGAAGATAAGAAGGTTTTGTCAAGAGAATAAGTTAGATTATGAAGAGACGATGGATTACTATCATAGTATACCTTTAGTTTTAAAAAGCAGATTATATTCATTAAGTGAATATCTCACAATAATAGCCCAATATGTTTCTAGAATTATTGCCAATAATGCCTTTGAAAAAGAAATGATAGAAAAGAATAATCAAATTATTGAAAAGACAAAGGAGACTCTTAATTTAGAAAATGCTTTAAAGGAGGCGAATGTTGAGCTATTAAAGACAAAGGTATCAACAAATCTAAAGAATATTAACTTTAATGACAACAGCCCCTTTCAAGTCGATAAATTAATATATCCCCTTGAAAGGGAGATAGAGCTTCTAAATGCAATTACAAATCTAGATGAAAATCTAGCTATTAATGCGATAAATAAGTTACTAGAAAATAATAGAATGAAAAATATTCCCATAAGCAAAACTAAAAATATTGTTGACGAATTATTTGCAGTTGTTAGTAGAGCTATTTACAATGAAATCAAGGATATTGAAGTGCTCCATTCCCTAAGAAATGAATATAAGAATATGATATATAACTGTAGCACCTATGGTGACCTGTTAAAATCTTCAACTGAATCTATAAAGGATTATATTAACCTTTTAACAGAGAACCTTTTTGAGGGTGAGGATGAATTAATTAAAAAGGTTAATTTATATATTAAAAAGAATTATACAAAGGAACTTACGCTTAAATCAATTGCCGAGGTATTTTATATTAGTCCTAATTATTTAAGCAGTGAGTTTAATGAAAGGAATAAAACATCCCTTACAGAGTATATTAATAAAATTCGTATTAATAATGCTAAGAAATACTTAACAGAAAGCAATATGAAGATATCTATAATTGCAAAAAAAGTAGGCTATAATAATTTAAGTTATTTTAGCCAAATCTTTAAAAAAATTGAACAGTGTACTCCAAAGCAATATAGGACGAAAAATAGTTAAAAAGTATAATTAAGCAAACAATAGCGCCAATCGGCGCTATTGAAATTTAAATAAATAGTTGTACATCGGATTCTATTGCATCTTTTAAATATTCCTTTGCATCCACAACCTCTACCTCTGAAAGCATCTCTTCTTTCTTAAATCCCATTACTTCCATTGATAATTTACAGCCATAAAATTTAACTCCTTTTTTACGGGCACCGGCTAAAAAGGCTTCCAAGGGAGGAGCTTCGTCATCCTCCATCATTCCTAGAAGCATGTCCTTACCAAGACCGCTAAAATTCATTTTAGATAAGGGTAGCTCCTTGGGACCCTTAGGAGCCATCATTCCAAACATTTTTTCGGCAGTAGTTTTATCTTCATTGCTAACTGTATCGGGGTCACGGATTAAGAAAAGTCCCCAAAAAGCAAAAAATATAGTAACATCCATATTAAGCTCTCTAGCAGAATTTGCAAGAATAAGAGCTGCCATAGCCTTATCATAGTCCCCACTAAACATAATTAAATTAAGTTTTTTATTCAAAGTACAAAAGACCTCCTCCTAAAGTATTTCTAAAGTTATTTTTCCCAAAAGTTAGATATTTTATCTATTTATCATTCCATATTTATTGATGAAATAGTCCTTATTCCGTACAATTTTTCTTAAAGTGTTAACAAAAACATCAATCTCTTCCTTTGTATTATATAAACCAAAGCTTACACGAACCATTCCAGGCCTAGGACCTTTGGGATTATTTATGCTTTTTTCAATAGTTTCTTTGCCAACATTGAGAAGACTAATAACATAGGGATGAGCACAAAAACAACCATTTCTTACAGCTATACCTGCCTCGTAGGAGAGAATATTAGCTAAAACTTCATGATGAATATTAGGGATATTAAAGGTAATAATACCAAGCTTATCATCTAACTTTTCGGTATCACCATATATTTCAATATTATCAACTTCTTTCATCTTAGCCATAGTATACTTTATTAGCCTTTGTTCATGGTCAAGTATATTTTTCATGCCTAGAATATTTAAGATTTCTATTGCGGACGAAAGGGCAATTACACCAATTACATTTGGAGACCCAGCCTCTTCGTTATGGGGAGGCTCTGCCCATTTTATAAAATCATGGGTTACGATATCTATTGTACCTCCACCTGTATATTCAGGACAACCGTCTTTAAACATATCCTTAGGGCCAATTACAACTCCGATACCAAAGGGTGCATACATTTTATGAGCAGAAAATACTAGATAGTCAATTCTTTGATTATTATTTTGAGGTCTCATATTTATTGGAGCGTGGGGAACCAGTTGGGCAGCATCAACCAAAATCTCTGCTCCATAACTATGGGCTATTTCAGCAATTTCATATATGGGATTAATATATCCTGTCACATTGGATGCCCCTGAAACAGTTACTAATCTAACCTTATCACCATATTTTTTGAATTTCTTCTTTAAATCATCCATCGATAAACGACCATTTTCATCGATATCCACATAATCTGTAGTGAACTTATTTCTCCATGGTAAATCATTAGAGTGATGCTCCATGGTGGTTGATAATATAACATCTCTACCGTTACTTGGTTTTAATCTATAGGAAAGCTTATTAAGACCTTCAGTAGCATTTTTAACAAAAATTATTGAGTCATTATCCTGATTGGCATTTACAAAATCACAAATTATTTCCCTAGACTCTTCGAATAGCCTTGATGAATATTTTGATTTAAATCCTGTACCCCTATGTATAGATGAATACCATGGTGAAAAATTATTAATTTGATTTAACACATATTTAAAGGGAGGGGTTGTGGCTGCATTATCAAAGTTAATAGGTGTTACATACCTGCCTGAGTCTATGGGTATTTGTGTATCAAGACCTAGGACATAATCTCTGTAATTGTTTTTACTCATAGACAAACACACCTTCCGAATTTTATTGATAATATTAATTTATGCTGAGAAAAATAAAACGTGCAAGGAAATTTGCTCTTCGTTGACTTAATAGAAAAAGAATTATATAATTAATTCATTGAGTTACGAACTAATGTTTGATAAATATTTTCAAAATAGAAATTTTATTTAATTTGTTAGACCAACAATTAATATGGTATATATGTATTAGTATTAAATATGAGGTGTATATAGATGGGTAATTTTAAAATAGTTTCTGACTATAAGCCTACTGGGGATCAGCCAGAGGCCATTAAGAAATTAAGTGAAGGAATAAATTCTAGAAAACAACATCAAACTCTACTAGGAGTTACAGGATCGGGTAAGACCTTTACTGTGGCTAATATAATTGAGAAGGTTCAAAAGCCGACTTTAGTCATTGCCCATAACAAAACCTTGGCAGCTCAACTTTGTAGTGAGTTCAAAGATTTTTTTCCTGATAATGCTGTGGAGTTTTTTGTAAGTTATTATGATTATTATCAGCCTGAAGCCTATGTGGTTCAAACTGATATGTATATAGAAAAAGATGCTTCTATTAATGATGAAATAGATAAACTACGACATTCTGCAACAGCTTCATTATTTGAAAGAAGAGATGTCATTATAGTTGCAAGTGTATCCTGTATATATGGTCTTGGAGATCCAATTGACTACAATAAATTGGTACTATCTTTAAGACCAGGTATGATTAAAAGTAGAGATGAGATATTGGAAAAACTTGTTGATATACAGTATATGAGGAATGATGTAAACTTTACAAGAGGTACATTTAGAGTGAGGGGAGATATTATTGAGATATTTCCAGCATCTTCATCGGAAAATGCAATTAGAGTGGAACTCTTTGGCGACGAAATTGATAGGATTACTGAAGTAAATGCTTTAACAGGACAGATTATTGGACTTAGAAACCATATAGCTATTTTTCCAGCATCCCATTATGTTACAGATAAGGACAAGCTAGAGTACGCAATTAAGGATATAGAAAAGGAATTGGCAGAAAGAGTAGAAGAATTTAAAAATGAAGGTAAACTCTTAGAAGCCCAAAGGATTTATCAACGAACTAAATACGATATTGAAATGCTTAGGGAAATAGGTTTTTGTCAAGGTATCGAAAACTATTCTAGACATATTTCTAGAAGAAAACCAGGTAGTAGACCTTTTACACTAATAGATTATTTTCCCGATGATTTTTTACTTGTAATAGATGAGTCCCATGTCACCTTACCCCAAGTAAGGGCTATGTATGGAGGAGATAGATCTAGAAAAGCAAATTTAGTGGAGCATGGTTTTAGATTACCCTCAGCATATGATAATAGACCTTTAAATTTTGAAGAATTTGAAGGATTAATAAATCAAGCCCTGTATATAAGTGCAACCCCAGGACCCTATGAAAGAGACCATAGTCAAAATATTGTTGAACAGATTATACGTCCTACGGGATTGATTGATCCTGAGATTGATGTTAGGCCAATAGATGGACAAATAGATGACTTAATTGGAGAAATCAATAAAAGCGCCGAGAAAAAACAAAGAGTTTTAGTTACGACCTTAACTAAAAAAATGTCTGAAGATCTTACTGATTATTTAACTGAGGCAGGTATCCGCGTAAAATATATGCACTCTGATATTGATACCATGGAAAGAATGGAGATTATTAGAGATCTACGATTAGGTAAATTTGATGTCTTAGTTGGTATTAACCTTCTTAGGGAAGGACTTGACTTACCAGAGGTATCCCTAGTAGCAATATTGGATGCCGATAAAGAAGGATTCTTAAGATCGGAGACTTCTTTAGTGCAAACAATAGGTAGAGCTGCAAGAAATGTTGAAGGTAGAGTTATAATGTATGCCGATAAAATAACAAAATCAATGAAGTATGCAATAGATGAAACAAATAGAAGAAGAGAAATTCAAGAGGCTTATAATAAAGAGAATAATATTACTCCGAAGGGTATTGTTAAGAAGGTAAGAGATGTAATTGAAGCTACAAAGGTAGCTGAAGATAAAGTTAAATATGGAATTGAAAAGGATAAAAGACTTGATTCAGAGGAAATATTAAAGCTTATTGAGAAGCTTGAGCTTGAAATGAAGGAAGCTGCCGTAGATCTACAATTTGAAAGGGCAGCAGAATTAAGGGATAAGATAAAGGAATTAAAGGAACAAATTTAGATGAGGTGAAAAAATGTCAAAAGACTATATACACGTTAGAGGCGCTAAGGAACATAACCTAAAAAATATAGATATTAAGATTCCTAGGGAAAAATTCGTGGTGATAACTGGATTAAGTGGTTCTGGGAAATCGTCCCTTGCTTTTGACACAATATATGCAGAGGGACAAAGAAGATATGTGGAGAGTCTTTCAGCCTATGCAAGACAGTTCTTGGGACAAATGGAAAAGCCGAATGTAGAATATATAGAAGGATTATCCCCAGCTATATCAATAGACCAAAAAACCACCAGTAGAAACCCCCGCTCTACCGTAGGAACAGTTACTGAAATATATGACTATCTAAGATTACTCTATGCTAGGGTAGGTACACCCCATTGTCCCGTTTGTGGAGTAGAAATTTCTCAGCAATCCGTGGACCAAATTGTTGATAAGGTGTTAGAGTTAGAAGACCGAACAAAGATACAAATATTATCTCCCATAATTAGAGGGAAAAAGGGAGAACATAAAAGAGAATTAGAAAGAATCAAGAAGGATGGTTTTGTTAGAGTCAGAATAGATGGGGAGCTAAGGGAAATATTTGAGGATATTAACCTGGAGAAGAATAAAAAGCATACTATAGAGGTTGTTATTGATAGATTAATAATTAAGGAAGATATACAGAAAAGGCTAGCGGATTCAATAGAAACCGCAATTAATTTATCAGAAGGACTTGTAATAATAAATATATTGGATGGTGAGGATTTATTATTTAATACTAAATTTTCATGTGCAGAACATGGCATAGGAATAGAAGAATTAGAACCTAGAATGTTTTCATTTAACAGTCCCTATGGTGCATGCCCTGAATGTAAAGGGATAGGCCATTTACTCAAAGTTGACCCTGAATTAGTCATACCGAATGATAAATTATCTATCAGGGAGGGGGCTATTGCACCTATCGCTAACAGTGGAGAGGGTACATATTACCAGCAAATGGTAGAATCCCTCGTAAAGCATCATAAGGTGGATTTAGATACTCCAATAAATGAATTACCTAAAAAATTTATTAATGAATTATTAAATGGAACTGGAAACAGAACCATAGAATTTACCTATGAGGGAAGATATGGGTTTAGGCAGTACAAGGCTCCCTTTGAAGGTATAATTAGAAATCTTGAAAGAAGATATAGAGAAACAAACTCTGATTATATGAGAAGTAAAATTGAAGAATTTATGAGTTTGAATGCATGTGTAAAATGTAATGGGACTAGACTTAGTGACGAAGTTCTTGCAGTTACCGTTGGCCATAAAAATATTTCCCAGATAACTGAGCTCTCAGTTGTAAAGGCAATAGAATTTTTTGATAATCTAAAGTTAAATGAAAAACAAAGTGCCATTGCAGATCAGATATTAAAGGAAATTAAGGCGAGGCTTAACTTCCTAGAAAATGTTGGACTAGATTATCTTACGCTATCACGATCAGCAGGTACTTTATCGGGTGGAGAATCCCAAAGGATTCGATTGGCGACACAAATTGGATCAGGTCTTGTTGGAGTACTATATATTTTGGATGAACCAAGTATAGGATTACATCAGAGGGATAATGACATGCTTCTCAAAACTCTGAGAGATTTGACGGATATTGGAAACACTTTGATAGTTGTGGAACATGATGAGGATACTATCTATGCTGCAGACCATGTTATTGACATAGGACCCGGTGCTGGTGAGCATGGTGGTTATGTAATAGCTGAAGGACCAGTTGAAGATATATTAAAAAATGAGAATTCCATAACGGGACAATATTTAAGTGGTAAAAAGAAAATAGAGATTCCTAAAAAAAGGCTTAAGCCAAATGATAAGTTTATAGAAGTAAAGGGAGCTAAGGAAAACAACCTAAAAGAAATAGATGTAAAATTTCCATTAGGAGTGTTTACTTGTGTTACAGGAGTTTCTGGATCAGGGAAAAGTACACTTGTGAATGAAATATTATATAAAAGTGTGGCCATGGAACTTCACAGAGCTAAGAAAAAGCCTGGAAGTCACATTGATATAAAAGGAATCAATAATATTGATAAGGTGATAGAGATAGACCAATCACCCATAGGTAGAACCCCTAGATCAAATCCTGCAACATATACAAGTGTGTTTGATCATATAAGAGAGCTCTTTGCAAAGATCCCCGAAGCTAAAATGAGAGGTTATAAAAAGGGGAGATTTAGCTTCAATGTAAAGGGCGGTAGATGTGAAGCATGCAAAGGTGATGGGATACTAAAAATAGAAATGCATTTTCTACCGGATGTATATGTACAATGTGATGTATGTAAGGGAAAAAGATATAATAGAGAAACCTTGGAAGTAAAATATAAAGGAAAAACAATATCCGAGGTATTGGATATGACCGTTGAAGAAGCTCTAGATTTTTTTGAAAATATTCCCAAAATAAAGAGAAAACTTAAGACAATGAACGAGGTTGGATTAGGATATATTAGATTAGGACAACCCTCCACCCAGTTATCTGGTGGAGAGGCCCAGAGAATAAAGCTTGCCAGTGAGTTAAGTAAAAGAAGCACAGGAAAAACACTATATATCCTTGATGAACCAACAACAGGACTTCATGTGGCAGATGTTCATAGACTTATAGCTGTATTAAAACGTCTTGTAAAGGGGGGCAATACAGTCATAGTTATTGAACACAATCTTGATGTTATAAAATCCAGTGACTATATAATAGATCTTGGACCAGAGGGTGGAGATCGTGGAGGAATGATTGTGGCAATTGGAACCCCTGAGGAAATTGTAAAGGTTGAGCAGTCCTATACAGGTAAATTTCTTAAAAATGTTCTTAAATAAAAAACTTAAAACCCACTATATAGTGGGTTTTAAGTTTAGTTGCTAAGTATTTTAAAATTTATGATATGTGAGTGTCAATAAACTTTTCAACTTCTTTCTCAGCTTCTTCTTGTTTCAATCCATATTTTTCTTGGAGAAGTCCTAGTAATTTACTTGTCTTTCCGTTAATCTGGTCGACTTCATCATCGGTAAAATCACCCCAGTTTTTTTGTACTTCTCCTTTAAGCTGATTCCATTTTCCTTTTAGTATTTCTTTATTCACTATAACACCTCCGCCGTTATTTTACTTATACCCGTAGGTTTGTATAATAAACATAATACCTTGGAAATGCTAGATTAATGGATATGAAACACTAAATTTCTATGATAATACCTCTTATTTCATTGTTATTATTCATTATCATTCCTACAATGTCACCTATTTTTAAATCTTCAAAGTCAATATTAATTTTATTATTATTTCTTTGAAGAATTATTGCTGCATCCTTAGATATTTTTAAATTATCTTCTTCAACAATGGAATTATCATCTATATGCTGAAATATATGTACCGTGCGATTTTCTTTATCTATATTTACTATTTCACCATAGATAAATCTCTCTCCACTTAAAGGATCTGATTCTGGTATGTCTTCAAAATCAACAATAGAGACTTTGCTACTCTTTTCATCCCAAGATACTTTAAGCCCTAGGGCCTCGGATATTGTTCTCAAGGGCATGTAAATGTGATTATTATAGATAAAGGGCTCGTTATTTGTTTTTAATGCTTTATTATTTACTGAAACTTTAATATCTTTGAAAAAAACCTTTATTTCCTTACTATTTTCTAATGCCAATGAAGTTATAGTAGATATTAGAAAAGTAATTAAAACTATAAACAAAATTTTTCTTCTTTTTATCATAAACCTTCCCCCTAATATATATTTATTAGGATTATGGGCAATAAAAAAAGAAAGTATACATAAGAAAAAAGATGACATTATATATTGTCATCCCATAAGCCAATTCTTATATTAAATTTAATTGATGTCAAAAACTTAAGAAGCCAGCTTGATATAGCATTTTAAAGCTTATTTTAAACATAGATGATACAATTGATTGTAAGAAATAAATTGATATCAAAATTATAATACATGCCAAAAATGCTTTTATCCTGGTCGGGATGACGGCAGGCCTGTCACTAGACATAAACTAAAACCACACTCCTTGAAAATATTTTATTTTTAGTAAGTTATATGTTATCTTTAGAGAAAGTATAAATATTTATTTAATTGTATCACATTCTAATCAAAGAAAAAAGAATAATTTTTTTGAAGTTAACAAAATTGTCAGAAAAATCTACATGCTATAAACATTTTAATTTCTAAAATATAAGTACTAAAATATATATATGATTTAGAGGTGTCTTAATATGATTGATATAAAGGAACAATTAAAAAGGCTTCCAGATAAACCCGGAGTATACTTGATGAAGGATGATAGGGAAGAAATTATATATGTTGGAAAGTCTAAGTCTTTGAAAAAGAGGGTAAGTTCATATTTTCGTTCTTACAATAGTCAGCCACCTAAGGTACAAGCCTTGGTAAAGGTTATAAAGGATTTTGAATATATAATTACTGATACCGAGGTGGAGGCATTAATCCTTGAGGCAAATCTTATAAAAAAACATAGACCAAGATATAATGTGCTTTTAAGAGATGATAAAAGCTATCCATATATTAAAGTGACAATAAATGAAAAATTTCCTAGGGTTATTAAAACTAGAAGGATAAATAAGGATAAGGCAAAGTATTTTGGACCATATATAAACGTTGACGCTGTGAATCAGACCTTAAGTACCATTGATGAGTTGTTTCCCATTAGGAAATGTAAAAAGAACTTAGAAAAAAATAATGATAGGCCATGTTTAAATTATCATATAAATAAATGTCTAGGACCTTGTAAAGGTGATGTATATCATGAGGAATATATGGAACTTATCAACCAAATCCTTTTGTTCCTGGGAGGGAAACAAGATGCCTTAATTGGTGAACTTGAAGCAAAGATGAAGGAAAGCTCCATGGAATTAAACTTTGAAAGGGCAGCTAAATATAGGGATCAGATTAATGCTCTTAAAAGCCTCTCTGAAAAGCAAAAAATTGTTACAACATTGGATGCGGATCAAGACTATATATCTATGGCAGCTAGTGAAGACCAAGTATGCGTCATGGTTTTCTTTGTTCGAAATGGAAAGCTCCTTGGTAGAGAACAACATATTCTTGAAGGTACAGAAGATATGGATAGATCTGAGGTACTTGGTACTTTCACTAAGCAATTCTACTCTAGAACATCCTTTATACCAAAGGAGATCTTAATAGATGGTAATATCGATGACAGAGAAGTGATAGAGATATGGCTCTCACAGAAAAAGAGTGGAAAGGTTACCATCAAAGAACCTATCAAAGGTGAAAAGAAAAAGTTACTTGATTTAGTTCATAAAAATGCTTTAGAATATTTAAATAAATTTGAAGAAAAGATTAACAAAGAAAAAAGGTATACTAATGATGCTTTAACTGAATTAAAGGAAACTCTTAATCTTGAAAGTAATCCTAAGAGAATAGAAGCCTATGACATATCAAATATGTATGGTGTCTTTTCCGTAGGCTCAATGGTAGTTTTTGAAAATGGAAAGGCCATGAATAGTGGTTATAGAAGGTTTAAGGTTAGAACAATAGAAGGACCTAATGACTATGGTAGTATGCAAGAAGTGCTGTATAGACGTTTTAAAAGAGGTATAGAAGAAAACAAAATTATGAATGATCAGGGAATAGGGTTGAATGATGGTAAGTTCTCTGTTTTTCCAGATCTTATTTTAATAGATGGAGGTAAGGGTCACGTAAATGCAGTGAAAGAAATAATGGTTGCCCTAAATATTAATATTCCTATAGCTGGTATGGTAAAGGATGATAAGCATAATACTAGGGGATTAATTTATAGGGATGATGAATTAGTATTAGATAAAAGAAGTAAAGGGTTTAGATTGATTTCTCAGATTCAAGAAGAAGTCCATAGATTTGCAATAACATATCATAGGACATTAAGAGATAAATCTATGGTACAATCAATATTAGATGAGATATCAGGTGTGGGTCCTAAAAGAAAGGGCAAGATTTTAAAACACTTCGGTTCCATTGAAAAGATAAAAACCGCTGAGATTGCAGACTTACTTGAAGTTGATGGTATGAATAGCAAAGTAGCAGAAAGTATATATAACTTTTTCAATAGCTCCAAGAAAAAGAAATAGTGAAAAGAGGAGGATTTTATGCAAGGAATATTGATATCGAAATTTGTAAAGGATTTAGATTTAGAAATACTTAGCGAATGGGGAGATAAGGAAATAATTATAGCTACCAGTGAAGTAAGTAGACCTGGCCTCCAGTTTGCTGGTTATTTTGAACATTTTGGATATGATAGAGTCCAATTAATTGGGAGACAAGAATGGAGCTTTTTTTCCAAACTTTCTTTAGAAGATAAAAGAAAAAGAGCAAAAAGATTTATGGAATTTAATATTCCCTGTGCTGTAATAACTAGGGGTATGGAACCATTAAAGGAATTAATAGATGAAGCACAAGTTTATAATAGACCAGTTTTGAAAACAAATATTTCAACAACAAAATTCTTAAGTAAGGTAATTAATTACTTAGAGGATGAATTGGCACCCACTATAACTCTTCATGGTGTTTTAGTAGATGTTAATGGAATAGGGGTATTAATCTTTGGTGAAAGTGGTATTGGTAAATCTGAAACTGCCCTAGAACTAGTTAAAAGGGGTCATAGATTTGTATCCGATGATGCTGTAAAAATTAAAAGAGTAGATGATAATACCTTAGTTGGTACAGCACCAGAATTAATAAAATACTTCTTAGAAATTAGAGGTATAGGGATTTTAGATGTCGCAAAATTATATGGAATGGGTGCTGTTAGAGATAAAAAGACAATTGACATGGTTGTGAAACTTGTAACGGTTAACCCTAAGGAATCCTTTGATAGATTAGGGCTAGATGAGAAATATATGGATATTTTAGGAGTTAAGGTATCGAAATTAACTATGCCAGTAAGACCAGGAAGAAATCTTGCTGTTATAATTGAAGCTGCTGCAAGAAATCATCGTCAAAAGAGAATGGGATATAATGCCGCAATAGAATTAGATAAAAGGCTAATGCAACATAATCAAGAAAATGAATAATTTTTAATGAAATTTTTTTTAAAAAAATTGAGAGACTTGCACATTATTTTTGTGCAAGTCCTAGATCGTTTTATTGCAGAAAAAGTTATATTTCTAATTATTTTTTTGTTGAAAATAGTAGTATATGATGGAAATATATACTGATATTGTAGAAAAATGTCGATATATGTCAAAAACTCATTTTTTTTCAATTATAAAAATAAATAAATATTAATATAAAACATACACATAGGTATAATATCATGTTATAATAATGTTGAATTGTTATCTTATTCACGACTTCATGTGAGTAACTCTTCACATACCTACTAAAAACTAATTATAACATTCATTCCATTCAATCTGTATAAACGTTTTCCTAAAATCATAAGGCAACAACATATCAATTAGTGACTAATTATTTTATTATACAATCTAATCTAAGTGTTTGAATTTATTAAATAAGTAAAGGGGAGGTACCATGGCTAAAAATATCTTAACAGAGGAAAATTTCACT